>Ga0307377_10002607_pt1 | contig 21085 bp, 16 predicted proteins | sample TR3MG_FD_202535 | JGI IMG/M metagenome (GOLD analysis project Ga0307377, IMG submission 202535) | Soil microbial communities from Risofladan, Vaasa, Finland - TR-3 | ecosystem: Environmental > Terrestrial > Soil > Coastal area > Acid sulfate soil | place: Finland: Risofladan, Vaasa | collected...
GGCAGTAGAATAAAACTTATAGATGCGATCAATATTATTGAAGAGATAGTTGGAAATAAAGCAAATCTGATATATACGGAACCACAAAGAGGGGACGCGAGGCACACTTTCTCGGATGTATCAAAAGCAGTGGCGGATTTCGGTTACTCTCCTAAGACCGATGTTAAATCCGGTCTCAAAAAGCACTACGAGTGGTTAAAAAAGAATATTGAGATTTATGACTAGCTTATGAGATTGCTTCTTTAAGAGTCTCACCCATTTCAGCCGGGCTTGGGCAAACCCTGACACCGGCGTTCTCAAGCGCTGCTACTTTGTCTTTAGCGCTCCCTGAGCTACCTGAGATTATAGCGCCTGCATGGCCCATTCTTTTCCCTTTTGGCGCTGTAGAACCAGCGATGAAAGCGACAACCGGTTTATCTATATTTTGTTTGATGTACTCAGCAGCTTCTTCCTCAGCGCTTCCGCCGATTTCACCAATCATAATAATTGCGTCTGTATCGTCATCTTGGTTAAACAGCTCCAATATATCTATGAAAGTAGAGCCGATAATTGGGTCTCCGCCAATACCTACAGAAGTTGATTGTCCTATGCCAAGCTCAGATAACTGCCAGACAGCTTCATATGTTAGTGTTCCGCTTCTTGATATAATTCCAATTCTTCCGGGCGTATGTATGTAGCCGGGCATGATTCCTACTTTTGCCTCGCCAGGAGTCATTACTCCAGGGCAGTTTGGTCCGATTAGCCTTACATTTTTTCCTTCCATATATTTTTTTACTTTAACCATGTCCAGAGTAGGAACTCCCTCTGTAACACATATAACAAGTTCTACTCCTGCATCTATAGCTTCAATCATGGAGTCCATTGCAAATGCAGCCGGTACAAATATAAGTGATGTATTAGCCCCGGTTATTCTTCTCGCATCTTCTACGGTATCAAAAACAGGAAATCCATCTACCTCAGTTCCGCCCTTTCCAGGTGTTACACCGCCAACAACATTAGTGCCGTATTCGCGGCACTGTGTAGCATGAAACAAACCTGCGCTCCCGGTTATTCCCTGAACGATGACTTTACTATCTTTATTTACTAAGATGCTCATTATTTTAAGACTCCTTTGTGTAATCTACAAGTTTAATACGTCAATGAAACCGTGGAATCATAACACAGTGTTTTCCCGGTTTCAACCAAACATATTTACTCAATGTTCTGTACTTGCTCTCTAATCTTTTCCATCTCTGATCTTAAGTCTATTATGCAATGTGATATTTCGGCGTCCTTAGACTTTGCAGATATTGTCCCTGCTTCACGGTTCATTTCCTGTAGCAAAAAGTCCAACTCTTTACCTATGGACCCTTTTTTATTGCTTGTCTCTCTGAATTTGCTGATATGAGCTTGAAGCCTCACAAGCTCCTCTGTGATATCGCTTCGTTCAGCCAGGTAAGCCGTCTCCTGATACAATCTTTCCTCGTCAATCTTTGTATCCTCAAGCAACTTCTCTATTCTTTCCTTAAGTTTTATAGATGTGTTCTTTATAAAATCTTTTCTCTTGGACTTGATTGTTGCAGTGAGCTTATCAATCATTTTGAGTCTTAGCTTAATATCCTTTTCCAGTTTCTTACCTTCTGAGGCTCTAGATTGATCTAGCTTCTTAATTGCTTCAAGCACAGTTTTTGTGATCTCTGCAGTTTCATTTTTGCTAAGCGTTTGTTTTGTCTCTCCCGTAAAGATTTCTCTAATCATTAGAAAATGCTCGAGCCTAGTCTCTTCCTTAATACCCAGTTCTTTTTTTAACTGGTCTATGTTAGTTTTAGTTTTCTTGGCAAGATCGATATTAAGTAAGAAGGAATTACTTCTTAATGATTCCAGAGTCACCGTTACCCTTACTTTGCCTCGTAATATCAAGTTCTTAACTGCTTCTGAGAGCTGATTCTCGATAGAAAGTGTTGACTCGGGGAGTTGAAATTTTATATCAAGGAATCTGTGATTTTCAGATCTTGTTTCAACAACTAGTTTTCCGTACTTAGTCTTTATCTCGCTTTTTCCGTATCCCGTCATACTTTTCATATGTCTGATTCCTCTTGTAACTGCTTTCCATATTGTTTTCTTAAACCCTTAAATAGTGCCCTCATTTCTTCGTTTCCATAATCAGGGTAAGTCCACTCTAAAGTTCTATATTCGTTAGCTTTGTATATAAGAGTTAGGTCCGCATATACCCCACTACCTAGATACGGTCTATGAGAGTAGCCTTTGCCTGTAGCTAGAATCAAATGTTCTTGAGCTATATAGCCAGGGTCTATGTTAATAGTCCTATCCCCTTTATATGAAAATACCTCTTCCAATTTATTTGTAAATGTTTTGATTTCAACAATATCAGTTCTTCTTATGAGCTTTTCAAATGTGATTAGTTTTCTAAGAAGTCCTTCACCCATTTCCTTTTCATAATATTTGCTATGGTCAAAAGCAATCTCTTCACTTAAAAAATCTATCTTGCTCAATTTTCCTTCCAGCTTTAGGGTTAATTCCTTCATCGCAGAATCGGGTTGATAAATAAGACCCATAAAGAGTTTTACTTTGTTTGGTTCGTTTAGATGGCTCATAATTTAAGGGATCCGGATATAATAAATAATAACAAGTCTAAGTTATTTGTGGTTAATAATCCAAAGTGGTAAAACGATCCGCTTTATCTGTTTTAGTTTTTATTTTGTTTGCCAAGATTAATTCCTCACAGTGGATTCTCTGTATTAGCCCGTTTCTTATACTGCTGGCAAGAGACAAGAAATATATTTTGGGAATTATTGCGCTAGATTTAATCACATACATTCAATACACAATAACTTTTAATCTTTATCTAAATGAGCAAATTACACCAAATATCCTACTTTTCGTATGTGGACTTAGAATCATTTTGTTAATAGTTTTCGCAGTTCACAAGTATTCTCAGAAGTAATTAGTGATAACTATGTATATAATATTATAAGAAAACGTTATACCAATAACGATTTGATTAAGAGTGGTGATGTCTAAAATTATCTTGAATTATAGTTCTGAGCAATTATTCTATAGCCCGTTATACTTTAGCTAATGGAAAACTATATGAAGAAGAAACATTTATACACTTTATTGGCTTTGATTTTTACAATTGCTCTTACTTCATGCTCTGATAAAGTTATTGAAGACACTAATCCGGAAAGGCCTAGATATAAACCTTCACCGACACAGGTTGTGGATTCATTCTTAAAAGCTCTTAAAGATGAGAATTTTGAGAAAGCTTATGATTACTCCTATGTTCCGAATTCAGATAAAGATGGTTATGTAATTCAAATGAGAAATGTATTTAAAGAAAACCAGATAACAATTAATAGCTACAATATATTAGGGACTCAAATTTATGAGCTAAGCTCTAGCGTTATAGTTGAGCTCGATTCTACCCTTAAGTCTCGTACAACGGGTCAATTAATTCATCTTAAGCAAAAGAGCAAATACACTTTAGGATTATTTGATAAAAAATGGAAAGTAACAGGTGGGGATTGTGTTGAAAACTGTATAGAAGAAGTTCCTGAAATTGAGATTGCAGACTAAATTATGATAAAAGTTTCTATTATGGGTGTCGCTGGAAGGATGGGCCGCAGTATATTTCACCTTCTAAATGCCGAAAATGATATACAAATTGTCGGCGCTACTGAGATAGGAAATCATCCCGAAATGGGTAACGATATTGGTCTTGTTTCTGGAGAGGCGGAAATAGGCGTTACTTTAACCAGCAGAATTGAAGATGCTTCATCCGACGCTGATGTCATTGTAGATTTTACAGCGCCCTCATCAACCTTAAACAATGCCCGCTATGCTTCATCAAATGGAAAAGCCATGGTCATCGGTACTACAGGATTCAGCGAAGAAGAGAAGAATGAGCTTTCTAAATTGGCCGAGAACTTTCCGTGTGTTTTTTCACCAAATATGAGCATAGGTGTAAATGTAATGTTCGAGGCAACTAAGAAATTAGCAGAAATTTTAGGCGATGATTTTGATGTTGAAATAATAGAGGCGCACCATAAACACAAAGTTGACGCCCCAAGCGGAACAGCGCTTAGACTAGGAGAAGCGGCGGCACAAGGCCTAGCTCGAGATTTTAACTCTGTTGCCAGATTTGAGAGGCACGGAGCTATAGGGGAGAGGAAAGAAAAGGAAATCGGCATGCAGACTATCAGAGCAGGTGATATTGTGGGAGAGCATACTGTTATGTTCTGCGGCGCAGGGGAGAGAATAGAATTAACTCACCGTGCGATGAGCCGAGATAATTTTGCCAAAGGAGTTGTAAGGGCTGTAAAGTGGGTTCCGGGGAAACAGGCCGGTATGTATACAATGAAGGAAGTGCTTGGGATATAAAATCATAATAATTTTTTCCATCCTTATTATTTAATTCCACGACTACTTATAATTATGTTTACATTTGAAATCCATAAAAAAGACGAATCGACCAAAGCAAGACTGGGTCAAATGACTACTGCCCACGGTGTAGTTGATACACCTGCTTTTATGCCCGTAGCAACTCAGGCTACGGTCAAAAGCCTTAGTCCTCAGGAGATACTAGATTTGGGATTTCAAATGGTAATTTCTAATGCTTATCATTTGTATTTACGTCCCGGGCACAAAACAGTTGAAAAGCTCGGCGGGCTTCATAAGTTCATGTCTTGGAACAAATCCATAACAACTGACAGTGGCGGTTATCAAGTTTTAAGCCTCTCTAAAACTAGAAAAATTAAAGATGACGGTATTCTATTTAGATCTCATTTAGATGGTAGTGAGCACATGTTTACACCAGAGAAATGTATTGAAATACAAGAGGCTCTAGGTGTTGATATAATGATGTGTTTAGATGAGTGCCCACCGTATCCATCGACTTATGAATATATGAGGAAATCAGTTGATCTAACAAGCCGCTGGGCAAGGCTGTGCAAGGAATCAAAAAAACGCACCGACAATGCGCTCTTCGGAATTGTTCAAGGTGGTGTATTTAAGGAACTCAGAGAAAGATCTGCCCATGATTTGATAGATATTGGTTTTGACGGATATGCGGTAGGAGGGCTTGGAATAGGAGAGGAATCTCAAAAAACTTATGAAATTACAGAGCATACTCTTAGTATACTGCCGCTCGATAAACCCAGATATTTAATGGGCCTTGGAAAGCCCGAAGACATTGTGACTGCAGTATCTATGGGGGTCGACCTTTTTGACTGTGTAATTCCCACTCGTAATGCCCGTAACGGTACTCTCTTTACAAGTCGCGGAAAACTGGTTATAAAAAATGCGCAATTTGCCGAAGATGAGAGGCCGATTGACGAGGGTTGTGAGTGTTATACTTGCCGGACTTTTTCAAGGGCTTACTTAAGGCACTTATATATCGCAAAAGAAACCCTGGTTTTGCGATTACTAACAATTCACAATTTGTATTTTTATGCGGAGCTTATGAGAGGAATTCGTGGTAGTATTAAAAGCGGCGATTTTCCAAATTATATATCTAGGGTACAATCCATTGAAGGAGAAACAGAGAATTGATAAATAATAAACATATTATTGCAACTTTAGTGGTTGCTTTTTTTTCAATAGCCGGATGTGCACCTCTAGGAGGTGAAGGAGGGGGAAGTTCTCCTTTGGCATTTCTTCCTTTCATTCTTATCTTTGTTGTTTTTTATTTTCTAATCCTAAGACCGCAGCAAAAACAGGGTAAGGACAGAAAGAAAATGTTGAGTGAGATTAAACGCGGCGACGATATAATCACTTCAGGTGGTATTTACGGAAAGATTATTAATGTTTCCGAGGATGATATTATTACACTTGAAGTTGCAAAGGGACTTAGCATACGCATAAACCGGTCCGGAATTGCAGGTCTCCAACCTTCTGCACCAGAATCTAAAGGAGGAAAAAACTAAAAAATGAGAGCTTCCAGAGGATGGATTTTAACAATCCTTATAGTTACGGTTTTATCTTTATTACTTACGGCTCCTACTTTTTTGGGCGATAGTGTTCCTAGCTGGTGGGGAAAGTTGTTTCCAGATAGGGGTATTAGGTTAGGGCTTGATCTTAAGGGCGGAATTTTTCTTCTTATCGGAGTAGATTCCGAAAAAGGAGTTGAGCAAGAGTTAGACAGTATTAAAGATTTCATGAATCAGGAATTAAAAGACGATAAAGTATTAATTAAAGGCTCTACTGAAACAGATGACTCTCTAACCCTACAGTTTTTCTCTAAAGCTGATTTAGATAAAGCAAAAAGTGTGGCGGAAACAAACTTCAACGAAATATCCGATATTGGGGAAGATAACTTATCTCTCAATTTTGTTCTAAAGAATGCATATGTAGCGGATGTTGAAGAAAGAGCGATTGATCAGGTTAAGCAAGTCATAGAAAATCGTGTTGCAGAATTAGGCCTTATTGAACCTTCAATACAAAAGGCAGGGGACAATAGAATCATAATTCAGGTCCCGGGTGCATCTGAAAAAGACAGACAACGTATTATTGATATCATTAAGCGCTCCGCAGTATTAGAGTTTAAAATTGTCAGTAACGCCGGAGCTACTGAAGAAACCGTCTTAGCAGGGCTTGGTGTTGCGACCCCTGAAGAACTAGAAGATAAAAACTTAATGCTAATACCGGGAAATACCGGAGCCGAAAATGAAAAGTTTTTCATAGCCTCAGCTGGTTCCCAGGTTACGGGTGAATCACTTTCCGGGGCCAGAATAACTTTTGATGAGTTCGGTAAGCCTGCGGTAAGTTTTTCATTCAAAGGCGAGGGTGCAAGTAAGTTTGGTGTTCTCACTGAAGAAAATATTGGCCAAAGACTTGCAATCGTTCTTGATGGAACTATAAAATCAGCCCCCACAATTCAGGAGCGAATAACTTCTCAAGGTAGGATTACCGGAGACTTTACAACTGATGAAGCAAAGGATTTAGCCCTAGTTCTCCGCTCCGGTGCGCTTCCGGTTCCAGTAGAAATCGAACAGGAAAGAACCGTGGGTCCCTCTCTTGGAAAAGAGTCTATAGATAAGGGAAAGCTCTCTATGATGATAAGCGGTATTTTAGTCATAATCTTTATGGCGTTTTTCTACAGATTTCAAGGCCTTGTAGCGGATGCAGCGCTAGTTTTGAACATGCTCTTTATTATGGGATTCCTCTCAGCCTTCGGTGTCACTTTAACGTTGCCCGGTATTGCAGGACTTGTGCTTACACTGGGTATGGCTGTAGACGGGAACATAATCATATTTGAGAGAATTAAAGAAGAGCTCAGAACCGGGAAATCTCCCCTTGCAGCGATTGACGCTGGGTATGGGAGATCATTACGGACAGTACTCGATGCCAATATGACGACGCTTATTACAGCATTAATACTGTTTTGGTTTGGTACCGGACCAATAAAAGGATTCGCTGCAACTCTATCAATCGGTATTATCTCAACCGTGTTTAGCAACGTTGTAGTGGCAAGAGTTATTACGAATTATATATATGAAGAAAAGAAGGTACCTGCATTAAGTATTTGAGGAATATCCAGGAGGATCTAGTAATTTGGAATTATTAAAACCAGGCACTCGTATAGATTTTATAGGGAAAATGAGAAAGGCAGTCTTTATCTCAATTGCCCTGATTATTATCTCCATTGGCTTCCTTATTTATCACAAAGGCCCTAACTGGGGTGTTGAGTTTACAGGTGGTACAGAGATACACATAAAGCTGGCCAAAGAAGTAAGCATTGAGGATGTCAAGAAAACACTTGAGGCAACCGGTTTTCCACCTGATGTCGTACAGCAGCTTGGCCTAACTAGTGACCATGAATACCTTATAAGGTTTTCACCGGAATTAGTAAAGTTTGACCAGATACAGGGTTTTCAAACCGAGCTCGAAAAGATCATAGCTACTAATGAGTTATTTAAGGGCGGCTCTATTCAGAGGGTGGATTATATTGGGCCCTCGGTCGGCAAAGAATTAATTGAAAAGGCTATTATAGCAATACTTCTTGGATGTGTGGGAATACTGATTTATGTCATGATTCGTTTTGAGTTCGGATTTGCAATGGGGGCGGTAATAGCTCTTCTTCATGATACCGTCATAACGCTTGGCGCAATATCTCTTATGGATAAAGAGTTTACTTTAGCGCTGGTTGCGGCACTTCTTACCGTTATCGGATACTCTGTTAATGACACTATCATCATTTTTGATAGAATCAGAGAGAATCTGAAAAAGAGCGGCAAATTGAGTTTCAGAGAAGTTGTGAACGAGGGCATTAATCAAACTTTATCGAGGACGATATTAACCAGTCTTACCGTTTTTCTTGTATTGATACCGCTGTTCCTATTTGGCGGCTCTGTAATTCATGATTTTGCTTTTACACTAATAGTGGGCGCCATTGTTGGTACATATTCTTCTGTATTTATTGCAAGCACGTTTGTTATATATTGGAGAGAAAGAAAGGGCCACTCATAAATCTTTACATAGGCGATGTTTGCCAATAGTCTTTAATGATCGACTATCTTGTACTTTCCCTATTTATAATAGTAGCGCTGAGCGGATTGATATCTCACGTCTTCGGATTCCCGGGTAATTTCATAATACTTACAGGTTCCATCCTCTTAGGTTGGTATGGGGGATTTAAAGAAATTACCGTAACCATTTTACTCATATTACTTGGACTTGCTCTTTTTGCAGAGTTGGTAGAATTTATACTAGGTGTTCTCGGAGCAAAAAAATATAAATCCAGCAACAAAGCAATTGCGGGTTCTATTGTCTTTGGAATAATAGGTGGTATTTTAGGTATTCCGTTCTTTTTTGGCATAGGAGCAGTCATAGGGGCATTTTTAGGAGCTTTTTTTGGGGCGTTCCTAGTTGAGTTTGTGCTGGAAAAGAATGTTGATCGAGCAATGAAATCAGGGTGGGGCGCGTTTATCGGAAGGCTCGCCGGCACTTTTTTTAAAGGCGCAATTGGAGTAGCAATGATTGTAATAACAATAGTGTACTCAGTGGGGAATTAAAGTAATGCAAGAAAAACTACATGAAGTTAAACACCAAGCTCAAGTAGAACTTGGACAAGTGTCAGATGAAGTCTCTCTTCAGAATTTGAAAGCTAAGTTCGTTGGCCGCAAAGGTGTTCTTACTGAGATTTTGAAAGCAATGAAAGATGTTCCAACACAAGACCGCCCGAAAATGGGGGTTATGATTAACGAAGTTAAAACCTTTGTTGAAGAGCTCTTCGACAACAAATCACATGAGATAAAAGAAGAAAAGAAAAAACGAGCCATTGCTGAAGAAAAAATTGATGTAACTCTTCCCGGAAGGTCTCTTCCTGTAGGCTCTAAGCACCCAGTTTCACAAGTTATGGAAGAGATTGTAACTATATTTGAAAGAATGGGTTTTGAAGTGGCTGAGGGGCCCGAAATTGAAACAGACTATTATAATTTCGAAGCATTGAACATTCCTAAAAATCACCCGGCCCGTGATATGCAGGACACTTTCTACATATCCGAGGACATAGTTCTAAGGACACATACCTCACCGGTTCAGATACGCGTTATGGAGAAACAAGATCCTCCTATTAAAATTATTGCTCCGGGCAGGGTCTATAGATGCGACAGCGATGTCTCACACACCCCAATGTTTCATCAAATTGAAGGTTTACTCATTGATAAAGACATAACTTTCGGAGATCTAAAAGGAGTACTTACGGAGTTCCTAAGACTAGTATTCGGAGAAGGTATTGGGGTAAGGTTCAGACCCAGTTTTTTCCCTTTCACAGAGCCAAGCGCCGAAGTAGATATAGAGTGCGTAATATGCTCAGGGCAAGGTTGCAGGGTTTGTAAAGAAAGCGGATGGTTAGAAATTTTAGGATGTGGTATGGTTGATCCGGAAGTGTTTAAAGGTGTTAATTACGATCCCCAAATTTATAGCGGATTTGCATTTGGAATGGGTATTGAAAGAATAACAATGCTCAAGTTCGGCATCAACGATATCAGGCTCTTTTTTGAGAACGATGTCAGGTTTTTAAGGCAGTTTGTTTAGTTTCAATGGGCAGATGAATTGAAATAAATTCTCATGTATATTACTAGTCCAATATCTGAACTTAACATATATAAAGGAGCACAGAAAAATGTCGGTTAAACCTGATCACTGGATAATAAAAATGGCTAAAGAGCACAAAATGATAGAGCCCTTTGTCGACGGACAGGTAAGAGATGGGGCAATATCATACGGTGTGTCTTCTTACGGTTATGACATAAGAGTAAGTAACGAATTTAAGGTATTTACCAATGTCTACAACTCCGTTGTCGACCCTAAGAACTTTGATGATAAATCCTTTGTGGAAATAAATGATGATGTTTGCATGATTCCGCCCAATTCCTTTGCTTTGGCCAGGACAGTTGAATACTTCAGGATACCTAGAAGTGTAATTACTCTTTGCGTTGGGAAATCAACATATGCCCGCTGCGGTATTATTGTAAACGTAACTCCTTTTGAGCCTGAATGGGAAGGCTATGTAACCCTTGAAATATCAAATACGACTCCGCTTCCCGCAAAAATATATGCTAACGAAGGCATAGCGCAGGTTCTATTTTTCGAGTCTGATGAGATATGTGATATTTCCTATGCCGATAAAAAAGGCAAGTACCAAAAACAGGTAGGGATTACAACACCAAAACTTTAAGATTTTTGCTTGTAATGTCTATCATTATCAGCCGCATCTGATCTATATTATTGGCTAATTTGGTTGATAATTTTATTTTTGATAAATGTGTTCAAACCCCCTGATTTTATTTCCATTTTTCCATTTTTCGTGGTATAATACAGCATTAATTTTTCCCGCCTATGAGTCAATACGGAGGTAACTACTTTTGGAAGTAAAGAGAGGCCCAGAGGATAATATTCCTACAAACGAAGTAAGCTCTTATAATGCTGAACAAATAAAGGTTTTACCGGGTTTAGAAGCGGTAAGAAAACGCCCTGATATGTACATTGGGGATACCAGCACAAGGGGTTTTCACCACCTCGTTTTTGAAGTTTTAGATAACAGCGTTGACGAAGCCCTTGCAGGTTTTTGTGACAAAATCATTATCACTATCCACGTCGACGGCAGCCTGACAGTTGAAGATAACGGTCGAGGTATCCCAGTGGATAAGCATAAAGAAACCGGCAAATCTGCAGCTGAAGTTGTTATGACTATGCTTCATGCAGGTGGTAAATTTGAGGGGAAGGTCTACCAAGTATCAGGCGGTCTCCACGGTGTTGGCGTAACTGTTGTAAACGCCCTTTCAGAATATCTCATTCTCGAGATAAGAAGGGAAGGAAAAGTCTGGTATCAGCGCTATGAGCGTAGTAAAGCAGTTACTGAATTAAAAGAGACTGGAAAAACAGACAGATCCGGAACAAAAATCAGATTCAAGCCGGATGATACGATATTTGAGATTACGGAATTTAACTACGATACCCTTGCTCATAGGATAAGAGAGCTTGCATTTCTAAACAAAGGTCTAGTCCTCCAATTAATTGATGAAAGAACCGGTAGAGATCAGGAGTTCTTTTACGAGGGTGGAATTGTAGCATTTATAGAGGAGCTTAATAAAAACAAAAAACCACTTCATCCTGAGCCCATATACGTCTCGGGGAAAAAAGGCGACATTATTGTAGAAGTTGCCCTTCAATATAACGATAGCTATTCAGAGACTATTCTTTCATATGCTAATAATATTAACAATATAGAGGGCGGAACCCATCTAACCGGGTTCAAAGGCGCTCTAACAAGAACTGTTAACAAGTATGCTGAGGACAAGGGTCTAGTTAAAAACGCCAAGGTAACGCTAAGTGGTGAAGACGCAAGAGAAGGGCTTACTGCGATAATTAGCGTTAAGCTCCCTGATCCCAAATTTGAGGGACAGACAAAGACCAAGCTTGGCAACACTGATGTTAAAGGAATTGTAGAAGTACTTCTTAACGAAAAGTTAGGGATATTTTTCGAGGAAAACCCCTCCGTTGGCAAAAAGATTATCGAAAAGGCAGTTGACGCAGCCAGGGCAAGAGAAGCGGCTAGAAAGGCTAGAGAGCTTACAAGAAGGAAAAGCGCTCTTGAGTCCGGATCTCTTCCGGGAAAGCTTGCAGACTGTCAGGAGCGTGACCCTGAGTTATGTGAGGTTTATCTCGTAGAGGGTGAATCTGCCGGCGGCTCCGCTAAACAAGCCAGAGCCAGATACAATCAGGCTGTTCTACCTCTAAAAGGTAAAATTCTAAACGTTGAAAAAGCAAGATTCGACAAGATGCTTGGTAATGAGGAGATCAGAACTCTTATAACTGTTCTAGGAACGGGAATCGGAAGTGACGACTTTGATATTAACAAGCTTCGCTATCATAAAGTAATACTAATGACTGACGCAGACGTAGACGGCTCTCACATACGAACACTACTTCTCACATTTTTCTACAGGCATTTCCCAGAGATCATAGAAAAGGGGCATTTATATGTAGCGCAGCCTCCTCTTTACCGTGTTAAAAAGGGTAGGGATGAGAAATACCTGAAAGACGATTATGAGTATGAGGATCATTTCCTTGAGATAGGTACAGGAGGTGTTTCTATAAAAGCATCCGATAATGGAAACGGTGTTAAAGAGATTAAGGGTGCAAGGCTTCTTGATATAATTAAAAAATCGATTTCTTATGAAAGGGCTCTCGCCAGAGTTGGAAAATACAGTAGAGACTTTAAGATCGTTGACGCCTTTGCCAGTAGAAACGGGTTTAAAAAGAGCCATCTGAAGCCAGAAAATGAAGCTGAGTTTGATATACATCTTCAGGGAATAAAAGAATGGATTGAAGCTAGATATCCTGAAGTTTCCTCACTAGACTGGAAGCTCCTTGACGATCCGGAGCATAACTGCTCAAAAATTTCTTATAACTTTAAAGAAAACGGCCGTAACAGAAGTACCATCATTGATTTTGATTTTCTTAATTCTCCGGATTTTGGGGAAATCAGGAAGCTTAAAGATTCTATACGACCTGCAGGTGACCCTCCTTACAGTGTTGGAGATAACGGAGATACTGATGTGGAGCTTCCGAGCTTGCCTGAAGTTACCGAGCACATACTCACACGCGGTAAAAAGGGTATGTCCATTCAGCGCTATAAAGGTCTTGGCGAGATGAACCCCGATCAGCTTTGGGATACTACTATGAATCCCGAAACAAGGGTTCTAAAGCAGGTGATTATTGAGGATTCTATTCAAACTGATGAGATCTTCACTATTTTAATGGGAGATCAGGTCGAGCCCAGAAAACTCTTCATCGAAACAAACGCCCTTAACGTCAGCAACCTCGACGTCTAATTTTGCTCGTCAGTTTGGGGCGGTAAATTAATCTTCTTTCCTTCCAAATACAAATAGTCTGATTTAGGACACTAATCTAAGTCTGATTTTAATTGAGAACTATATATATAGAACACCTTAGCCCATATAGCCGTAATGCTGCATTACGAGTATCGCTATGCTGATAATTATCAGATTTACTATGGCTAATGGGAAGAGTACTTTCCACCCAAGGTTCATAACCTGATCATAGCGGAAGCGGGGTAGGGTGAAGCGGACCCAGATAAAGAAAAACAGGAATGCCAGCACCTTGCCTACAAAAACTATAGGGGGCAGGTACCAATATGTATCAATATCTACACCAAACCATCCACCGAAAGGAAGCGGATACCAGCCGCCGAAAAATAGCGCTACTATTAGACACGACATAACAATCATGTGTGTGTACTCTGCCATGAAGAACATGGCAAATTTCATACTGCTGTACTCTGTATGATATCCCGCTACAATCTCCGGCTCAGCCTCAGGCATATCAAAAGGAAGCCTGTTGGTCTCAGCAAAAACCGCGGCAAGAAAAACAATAAAGCCCAGTATTTGAGGGAATACAAACCAGTAGTGCTGCTGCGCTTCGATAATATCTTCGAGCCTAAGTGACCCTGTCCACGCTACTACGCCTAATATTGAAATCCCCATGGCAAGCTCATAGCTCACCATTTGAGCAGCTCCTCTTAAACCACCCAGGAACGAGTACTTACTATTTGATGCCCAGCCGCCCAGCACTATACCATAAACGCCCAGAGAGCCTATAGCCAATATGTAAAGAATTCCTACATTTAGATCGGCGATCTGCAGCTTCACAAATATAGGGTCTGGAACTAATCCGAAAAGGGTAGTCTCAAACCCTCTGCCTATAGGGACTACAGCAAGGGCAACTAACGCGGTAATTAGTGAAAATGCAGGTGCTGCTATGTAGATATACTTATTGGCGTCTCTTGGGATTATATCTTCTTTAAATATAAACTTTACACCATCCGCCAGTGGTTGTAGAAGTCCAAAAGGGCCTACACGGTTTGGACCTATTCTGTCTTGTATAAATGCGCTTACGCGTCTTTCTGCCAGTGTCAGATACGCAACCAGCGTCAGAACCACGAGAAACAAAAGCGCAATTTTAATTACTGTAATTCCTACTTCAACCCAAATCATAATTTTTCACTTCGCTAATCAAATTAGCTACTTGTGCTAACTCCTAGAGTTCCAATGTTATCGTAATTTATTCCTTTATAAGCAGATACATTCCTAGCTATATCCAGCATGATCTCTGAGGGATCGTTATAGTTAAAGCTCTGTGCCTGCAGCTTGCTTCCCAAAAAGGTTAATATTTCCCAATCCGGCTTAGCCGTTCCCGGAGGATCGATGGTCTTTTTGACCCTTTGAACCCTTCCCCTGTCATTTGTAAAAGTTCCTTCTTTCTCATAAGCGCTAACTCCGGGGAGAATCACATGAGCTAATCTTACTGTTTCTGTAAGCTTGTAGTCCTGGACAACCAAGAGGTCTAGTCTCGATAAAGCTTCTTTAAGTCTTTCTTTATCTTCTTCGATTACTAAATCAAACAGATCTAATCCCGCGACGTAAAGGACCTTAACCCAGCCCCCAAGAATAGAGTCAATTATTGGCAATATATGGTTTGATCCATAGTTATAGCCCATATCCTTGACCCCGGAGCTATTTGGATAAGGGTCGGTACTTAATAATCCGTAAAGTTTAGGTTTAGTGATTAGCCCAATATTCCCTGCAATCTTGGCTGTATTTGTTATTTCTCCAATCTTTTTAAGTAGAAACAGCTCTTCGTTTGTAAGTGTTGCAGAGGCTAAAAATGCTATTGAAGATGGATTAAATTTTTTGGATTTTACAATCGTATCACTAACCAAATCAATTGCTTCTTCCCAGTTTGAGAGTTTAAAACCTTCTCCCTCTCTTAATATAGGATCTTTTAACCTGGTACCTTTCTCTTGAACTTCTTTAAAATCGTAGCGTCCCCTGTCGCAAATCCAGTGCTCATTTACGTCCATATTAGTACGAGGCCTAACTCTCGACACCTTTCCTTTTCTTGGATCAACACCCACAGTGATGTTGCATCCATTACTGCATAGAGAACATACAGTGTCCTTAAACTTCCAGTACCAGACCCTCTCTTCATGAAGTGTGTCCTTGTTGAGCAGTGCCCCGACCGGACAAAGATCAGTAACATTTCCCGCAAGCTCATTGTCCAGCTTTTTCCCTGGAAAGACTACAATTTTTTTCCTGAACCCACGCCCGTTATATCCTAGCTCCCCGGTTTTTGTAACTTCATCAGTAAATCTGACACATCTGGTGCACATAATGCAGCGGTTAGGATCGTAAAGAATTTTATCGCTTAAATAATATTTCTGTCTTACCTTTTTCTGCTCAGGACCCTCTATTCTGCTATACCCGGGCCCATGTTCAACAACTGTAAGCTGAAGCGGACACTCTCCGCCCTTGTCGCAGATCGGGCAGTCAAGAGGGTGATTTATTAAAGTGAATTCGAGGGTTGCTTTCCGAGCCGCAACTGCTCTAACAGAGTTTGTTTTTACAATGAGGCCTTCTCTGACATAAGTATTGCAAGCCGGCATTACTTTCGGCACTCCCTCTACGTCTACCAAACACTGCCTGCATTGAGCGACTACACTCAGAGCCGGATGATAGCAAAAATGGGGAATGTCTATACCTATTCGGGACGCAGCCTGAATGATATTAAGGCCGTCTTCGACTTCAATCTCTTTTCCGTCAATTGTCAGTTTTGGCATGGAGAATTATCAATAAAAATAAAGTTTCGAAAATAGTATCTGACCATTATTGTCTTAGCAAGTTAGATACTTAAGGTGAGTTTACCCAATATCTGTGAATATGCTGTAATTTGAACATTCAATTTAAATAAGTGAGGTGAATATATATAAAAAAACTAAGATTTGTCAGGTATTTACGCAAAAAAGTAATTGAAAGCTAGGGCGTTATGCTAAATGTAGTTTAAATGGAGTTGTGTTATACTTGAAACATAAGATTATGCGCTCAAAAGTACTCAAACCTATAGGAATTTTCCTTTTAATAGTAGCCCTTTTAGTAGGACTAATGTTTTTCGCTGTCCAGTCAAACATTTTCAAACAATTTCTTAGGGTTACAACTAACGCCGTAGTTAGTTCGCTTACAAACCAAGGCTTTATCATAGGCAGCATCGAAGGGGACTTCCTAAGGGGCATTATATTGAGAGATGTTTCTTTTGAGATTGAGGGCCAGCCGTTCATCGAAACTGATGAAATATTCATCGATTATTCCCTGCCCCTTTTACTGGATAGCTCAATGTTATTTAGTAAAGTTATCCCACTTGATGAAGTATCTATAACGGGTCTTCAAATTAATCTTATCCAAAATGAAGACCGAACCTGGAATTTTGAAAAATTAGGCGCATGGGAACAGCCAAAGGATAAAAAAGACTCGCCTGGGTGGAATATCTTTATTCAGAATGCAATATTGTCTCAGGCCAAGATAAGAATTGACGACCGTGTGAAGAAAGAAATCACGGATCTCAAATCAGACAAGATAGACCTTACAATCAAGATGTTTAAGATTGATCAGAGAGTCGAAATGCAGCTCAGAAAGAGCAATCTTGGTATTGTTTTTCAAGATCCGGACAGCGAGATTTTGTATCTAGATGATATCACTGGTGGGGCAACATATACCAAAGGAAAAGGAACAGACAAATTTGATATAAAGCGTTTAAAGTTCTTCATCGGCGGCTCAGAGGTTTCTCTCACAGGGGTTGCTACAAATCTCAAACACCCTGATTTCAGTCTCCAAGCCTTGGCTGTGAATATAGGGAAGGATGAGAATATTGGTGATATCAATCTGGAGCTGGAGGCAAAAGGACATTACGAAAACTATAGATATTTAACCGCCAATGGCAAGCTTAAACTAGTAAAATCATCTTTAAGGGGAGAAAGTCTCAGTGGGGGTATTGATGATATTAAAGTCGACGGCCCAGATATAACGCTAAAAGGCGGAAAGCTTAGCACTGACTTTGGAAGCGCATCTTTTTCAGGGGATTTAGACTTGCCGGAGATGCTGGCTGATGGAAAAGATAATAAACTCGATATTAATCTCAGTATCAATTCGTTAAATGCCTCGAGAATATTAGAGATGCTTGAAAAAAACGAGGCCCTGGAGAAGAACAAAGAATTGGAAGAACAAGTAAACTCAATTCTCGATGCAAATCTAAACGGCGCCTTAAATATAAGTGGGAACTGGAATAAACGTCAGGACCTAGAGGCAAAAATCGATTTATCAAATCTTAGTCTAACCGGCAGTGATGTTGGAGAATTAACACTAAGTGGTCCAATCAATCTTAGCAGTTCTTCACTTGATTACGATTTGGATACAACCCTTATTAAAACCGACTTGGGATTCTTGCTGAAGGATGATCATTATAAGAGCAGCATTAATTCTAAGCTTATCCTAAAAGGCTCTGTCCCGTTTGAAGGAGATTTTCTTAAGGGTTTTGAGGGTTCTATTGATGGCGATATTCTTCCTTCGACTATTTCGGGTCTCAGTATCAAAGAGGGGAAAATTCAAGCTGATTACAGCCAGAATTTATTGAATATCAAATCTCTCTTAGTTGATTCAGATTCCCTAACATTTAAAGCTTCCGGTTCCATCAATCAAGAAGGATCAAAAGGTATAAACTATAGCCTTGATATAGGTGACCTCAGTGCGTTGTCCAATTTTGTCGATGATTTAGATATTAAAGGGGTTCTTAAAATTAAAGGTAGTGTAAAAGGTGATTTCACCAGACCTCAACTTATCTTAAACGCAAGCGGCTCAAATATCACGGATGAAATAGGCAGCTTTATTATAAAAGAAGTTGATTTGTCCGGGGAGAGTTTTCTTAGTTATCAGGATCCGGGGCTTCATCTCAAAGGTACGATGAAGGGGGCGGAGATTAATGGGCAGAGAATTAAAACCGCCAGTTTCAAAGCCGATAGCATAGGTGAGATAATAGATGGAAGTTTGAATGTTCTAGGCAGCTCAAATACCAAATACAAAATGGATTTTAAGCTTACAGAGTTAAATGAAAATGAAACCAAGATAGAAATAAGTGAAATCAACATGAATTTCCGAAAAGAGGTCTTAAAAAACAAGGCGCCGGTTCTGGTGTCGATATTTAAAGACAGAGTAAGTGTAAGTTCTATTAATCTGTATCATAAAGATAATTATATTATAGGCGCAGTCGATTTAGTTTATGACGGCGGACTTGAAGGATCACTGGAACTCAAGCATCTCAATTTGGAAGATGTCTCTGAATTGTTAAACCTGTATTCCCCATTAAAAGGCAGCCTTACAGGTCAAATAGATCTTGACACATCTCTTAAATACCCTGATATAACGACCAACATCAGAGCTGAGAACTTGGAATTCATGAGTTTTACAAGCGATGAACTCTTACTCAATCTTCTGATTTCAAAGAGCGGAGTAAATTTTGACCTCGATGTAAAGGATAAGGCTCAAAAAATACTTGTCGCTCATGGGACCGCTAACATAGACCTTAGTTCTCCTAATTTGCAGGAGAGTTATAAAAAAGCAACGATTGATCTTAGTGTTCAATCAAACGGTGTGGATATCAGCCCGCTTGCCGCGTTTAATCCGGAAATACAAAAGATAGATGGGAAATTAAAGATCGATATTAGCGCTTTTGGGACAGGTGAAAATCCAAATGTATCAGGGAAGATTGAAGTAGAAGATGTCGATTTGGATCTCTATTCCCTCCGCAATAATGTAGAAATACCTTATGCGGTGATGGATTTGGAGGGGATATATGCAGTCTTCCAGCCGGTAATAATCCTTACAACTGAAGGTAAAGGGCTTTTTGATGGAAAGATTGACTTAAGAGATCTCTCTTATACTGTTAAAGGCACATTGGAAGGGCTCTTGATCAAATCAAATCCTGATGATGTGACCGCAAATCTTTATGGTGATATCAATGTCAAAGGTCAAGGATTTAAGGCTTTTATAGACGGCAAACTTACTGCAAAAGAGGTCCAAGCCATAGTTCCTGAGAAACCGGTGAAATATATAAAGGATATTCAGTTTGTGGACGATCGAAACTTCCAGTTAGAGGAGTTTATCTTTACCGGGAAAGGCCCTGTGGATTATTTCATAGAGTATATAGCTATGGACATTGATGTGGATATACCAAATAATTCCTGGATAAAAGGTAGCGGCGCAAATATTGAGGTAGAAGGAAAACTTAATGTTAAAAAAAATTATGGTGAGCTTTATGTTGTAAGCGGCAGCATTGAGGTAGTCAGAGGTGATTACCATTTCATGGGGAAACTTTTTAATATTGAGGGCGGTACAGTGAGTTTTAGAGGTAAAGAGGTTGTTAATCCATTTTTAGATGTACGTGCTCTATATGAAGTTTCAAGTGTTCAGGTCTATATCAACATCACTGGTACAGCTGGGAAACCTAAAATACAGCTTACTAGTGACCCCCCACTAGATGAGAATGATATTGTGTCCTACTTAGTCTTTGGTACCTCGTCTGAGAATCTTTCATCAGAAGATCGGGTAGCTTTTCAAGAAAAAGCTGGTGAAGTGCTAGGTACAATGGCTGTGGGAGAGTTAAGAGAGATGCTGGGAGAAGAATTTGCGCTTGACGTGATAACTATTAAAGGGGGCCAGACCGGATTTAGGGACACACATGTAGAAGTAGGCAAATATATTACTAAAGATTTATATGTCGGTTACGAGCGTTTCTCCTATGAACGTTTTTATTATGAGCGTTATTTTTTCAGCCCAAGTCTTCCGTCCTCAACTGTAACTGCCAATAGAGCGGTTATAGAATATAGGCTATTTGATTTCTTAACTGTGGAAAGTGAAATAGGCGAAGAATCAGGAGCCGATCTCTTCTTTAATTTCGATTATTAATTTTCAACTTCACTCTGATCTCTAGAATTGATGCTAAACAAAGATTGTTATTTATTAATAAATCTTCTGATACCACGGACAGCCTGCATTATTCTCTTTTCGTTTTCTACTAGGGCAAATCTAACGAATCCTTCACCGTAGTTTCCAAATCCTATTCCTGGTGAAACAGCAACCTTGGCTTCTTCAATTAGTTTCTTTGAGAATTCAAGTGAACCCATGCTCTTAAATTCCTCTGGTATCTCTCCCCAAACAAACATAGTCCCCTTTGGCTTGGGTATCTTCCACCCGGCTCTGTTTAATCCCTCGACAAGCCTGTCTCTTCTCAACTTGTAAAGATCTCTAATTTCTTGCACGCAATCCTGTGGACCATTTAAAGCGGCTATGCCCGCTACTTGCACCGGCGCGAATATTCCATAATCCATGTAGCTTTTTATTCTTTTTAAGGCGGATACTATTTTTGGATTCCCTACCATAAATCCTATACGCCACCCGGGCATGTTATAGCTTTTAGAGAGGGAATAAAACTCAACCCCTACATCTTTAGCCCCGGGGATTTGAAGAAAACTCGGAGCTTTGTATCCGTCATAACATAGCTCTGCATATGCCAGGTCGTGCACTACTATAAGCCCTGATTCTTTTGCAAGCTCGTATATGCTCTTAAAAAAATCAAGATCAACAGTTTCAGTAGTAGGATTATTAGGGAAGGAAATCATAAGCACTTTTGGCTTAGGCCACATTTCTTTGACTGCTTTTTCTATAGACTCTAAAAGTTC
>Ga0307377_10002608_pt1 | contig 21083 bp, 20 predicted proteins | sample TR3MG_FD_202535 | JGI IMG/M metagenome (GOLD analysis project Ga0307377, IMG submission 202535) | Soil microbial communities from Risofladan, Vaasa, Finland - TR-3 | ecosystem: Environmental > Terrestrial > Soil > Coastal area > Acid sulfate soil | place: Finland: Risofladan, Vaasa | collected...
TTAGATTCAAAAGGACAAAGATTTTCGATTCTTGGACGGGTACGAATTATACGAACATGGGTTTTTTCATGGGTAGTACTTATTTTTATCTTAATCTGTAGCAACTATCTTTTTACTTCTTTGTATATACTATTCCATGTTTTAGGAACTGTTCCTTTAGGAGTTAACTTAATTGCTACGATATTATTTTTATTAAACACTACTAATGATGAATCTAGAGGAGCAATTGACAACTCTTCAGGAATAGCATGTGTACTCGAGTTATTAAACCATTATACAAATCCAGAGTCAAGATTAGAAAATTTCAACTTATGGTTTGTGTTTACTGGAGCTGAAGAATGTGGGACTATGGGAATCCGGAACTTTTATTATAAAATTTCTAAGATAAGTAAAGAACATTCATTCTTTTTTAATTTTGATTCGATAGCAAGAAATCTTTACTTGTTCCCGGGAAAAAAAATGTCAAAACAAGTGGAAACTGTTTTTGAAATGTTTTTAAAGAACAAAAGGGAGATAGAAATTAAAAGAAATCCAAAAAAAATCTATTTTGGAACCCATTCTGATGGTCACTATTTGAAAAAGAAGAAATTTTTTGGTATTGGGATAGGTGATATGGAATCGTACGAATACATACATTCAATACACGACACAGTAGATAAGGTAGATATATCTCTTTTAAAGAATTTATGCGAAATGATCATCGAAAACTTAATAGCTTTTGACAACCAAACTTAATCTAGATATTTAATATAAGAATAGCACTAGAAAAAGGATTTGATGGAAAAGGAATTGGGGGTTGTGTTAACTCCTCATAAAACCGCGGAATACATAGTGTCTAAATTAGGTACGATTAAAAAAGGTCAAAAATTATTAGATCCTTGCGTAGGTCCAGGAATTTTTGTTGAAACATTAATAAAAGCAGGCGTAAATCGAAATCAAATTCATGCCTATGATATAGACCCCACATATGAGACAACAATTGAAAATTTGGGGGTACGCTTTAAAAATTTAGATAACTTATTATCGATAAATCCAAAATGTTATGGAGAATTTGATTATGTTGTTGGAAATCCTCCTTACTTAAATAAAGCAAGTAATTATGTGAGGAAAAACAGAACTGAACTAAAAAAAATTTATGGAAAGATCAACGCTCACGAAACATATTCAATGTTTATAGTAAATAGTATATGGCGGTTAAAAGAGGGTGGGAAATTAGGCTTTATTACGAGCGATTCGTTTTTAACGCTAAACACACATTCTAAATTAAGAAATTTTATTCTTAATAATTGCGTTATAAATGAAATTTTACTTGCACCAATTAACTTGTTTGATAAGCAAAATGTAAGCACTTACCCCGTAATTCTTATTCTAACTAAGTGTTCCAAAGATGAGAACGAGCAAGTTCGGGATAATAACATTATGAAAATTATCCCGCGTATTAAAAGTGAAGATGACTATTTGAAACCTCCAATAATAACCGAAATCAAACAGAAAAGGTATAAATCGCTCCCTTTTAACATATTTTTCGTAGATGCTGAAGACCAAATATTAGATTTGTTTGAAAACGCACCAAAGCTAGAACTTTTTATTAAGGGTTATATCGGAATGCATACTCATGACAATAAGAAATTCATTGCTGCGATTGAAGACACTGAATTAGCGAACATTTTTAGAAAGAATAGCAGAAATAATGACGAAAGCGATAAATTTAAAGTCATTTCTAGAATCGATCTAGAATCAGGAAGATGGAAACCTTATTTAAAAAGAGGTGGAGGAGATCAATATTATAGACCTGTTATGGAGGCTCTAGATTGGGAACAGAAGTCAATTTTAATTTACGATATTCCTAAATCTGTCCCTTTTAGAGAGGAGGGGATTGTAATTAGTGGTGTTAGTTCGAGATTAGCCGCGCGGTATATGCCTGAGGGTTGTTATTGGGATTCTAATAAAGCAATGGGATTTATCGTTAAGGATAGTTCAATCTCAATTGATTATTTTCTAGGATTATTGAATAGTTCGTTATACAACTACTTATCTAAGGGTATTTTAAACAATACTAATAGCATTCAACTAACAGGAATACACTCGTTACCTTTTATTAAACCTGATAAAGGAACGCACGAAGATGTAAGTTTATTGGTTAAGAAAATAATAGAAAATAAGAAGAAAAATTTGTCCTACGATTATACAGAGGAACAGAAATCAATAGACAATATTATTTTTGAGTTTTATGCTAAAAGATTTAGTCTTTCACAAAACCTTAGGAAAAATTTAGACGAAAATTACGCGAACTACAAATAATATATTTTATAGTAGTAAGTATTTATTTAGTTCCCATTCCGCTTCTTTTCCGTCATTTTTAGCAACCTAGTATTCTTCAATTTCTTTATTTTTATTTTTTGAAAAAAAGTAAAATCAAAAGGTTGATATCATTATCACATAATAATACAAATTAGAGGTGAAATTATGCCAATTATTCATGTAAATGTTTGGAAGGGCTTTGGAGATGAAAGAGTTAAAACTGTAATACTAAACATAACCAAAGTCTTTGTTGACTTAGGCGTCCCCCAACACGCTGTAGAAGTAATTGTTCACGAAATCCCAAAGACTCATTGGGGAATTGGTGGAGAACCTGCTTCTGAAAAATTCAAGGAACAACATTAAACAAAGGCTATATAATAATAGAAAAATTTATAATTTTTCTTCTTTTGTTTAAAATCTTAAACAAAATCTATGCTGTATACAAATAATTAATATTACAGTAGTAGATATCTATTTAGTTCCCATTCCGATTCTTTTCCTTCATTTTTAGCCGCTTGGTAATCTTCAATCTCTCTACTCTTGATATCTACAAAAATATCTACTAATTGTTTTCCAAGATTTTTAAGGATAAATTTACTGTTTTCGAAAGCTTCTAAGGCTCTAGAAAGGTTCTGGGGTAATTTTTTAATTCCTAAGGTTTGACGCTTTTCCTCAGATAACTTATCAATATTTTCTGTGACCGGTGTGTTTGGTTCGATTTTATTTTTTATTCCATCTAAGCCAGCTGCGAGTAAAATAGCTGTTCCTAGATAAATATTCATGGTCGCATCACCAGCTCGATATTCAATTCTAGCAGATTTTTCGTATCCAGGTACGCGAATTAAAGCTGTCCTATTACCTATACCCCAAGATATATAAACTGGTGCTTCATGATTAGGAATAAGCCTTTTATACGAATTTGTGATAGGATTCAAAATCGCTGAGATAGAATCAGCATGTTTTTGAATCCCACCAATATAATAACGGAGAATATCGCTTATACCTGCGTCAGCATCAGCAAAAATATTCTTCCGATCTTTTTCTAAATATTGATGTAGATGTAAACCACTTCCTGCTACTAATGGAAATGGCTTTGGCATAAATGTAGAAATTAAATTTTTACGATTAGCTTCAATTTTTACAATCAATTTCGCTGTTTGTACATTATCAGCTTGAATTAGAGCATTATTAGGGAGAAATTCAATTTCTTGTTGGCAAGGACCAACCTCGTGGTGCATTGTTTTTATGCCAATGCCCATGTTTATCATAGAGTCAGAGATCTGAAAGCGCAATTCTTGGTAGGGATCTTTCGGTGGAAGATCCATGTAAGCACCATTATCAGCAATCTCTCGATCATTTGTTATAAAATACCATTCTAATTCTGGTCTTGTGAAAAAATCATAACCTAATGATGCCGCTTTTTCAACTATCTTTCTTAATATCCCTCGTGGACAGGTGGGATAAGCATTGCCTTTATTGTCAGTTACATCGCAAATGAATCTCCCAACCCTAGGATTCCATGGAAGGATCGAAAAGGTGTTTAAATCTGGAATAATTTTCATATCGCTTTGCTCTGTTTTTAAAAATCCAAGACTTGAACCGTCGATGCCTGTTCCATCTTTCATGGCGTCCCATATTTTTACCGGGAAGTCAACCCCTTTAAATTCCCCTAGAATTGATGTAAATTGAAATTGTATGTAATTAATAGCTTTATCTATAAATAATTCCGAAAAATCTTTCATGACATTTTCCTCTCAATTTAATAGTTAAATATCGATTTTCATATTTTCGAATTTTATAATTATTATTTAATACATACTAAACCAAAACGATAGGAATATGTTTTCGAGGGGTATTCAAAATCTCTATTTTGTAACTTAGCAACAGTTCGGATTACTTCAATCCCGATAGCTTCCATAGAAAACATTTGTTTATCAGGATAGCGACATGGTGTCCCAGAATCAAAAGTACACCCTTTATCCTTATCGTTAAGACAGATTCTGCACGTACCATCGTATAATAATAGTATTTCTTTGGGTTCATCTGCAAGATCGTTTACAAAATTCTCAACTTCTTTTTTCAAATCGTCCCTATAGAGATTATTCATGTAATAAAAATATTTTATTCTCTGCTCGCTACGATTTGGGTGTTTTTCTTTTACTTCTTTGATATATTCTGACAAATTAAATCTCGAATATATCAAATAAAACATTTTATAGTTAGAAAGTTCTTGTTCTAAATAAGGAGCAGATGGCGGACAGCTATGAGAATGGTTGTAATGTGGGCAAGTAAATCCGGGTGAAACACACATAGTTTGAACAATAGGATCAAAAAATATATCCTCGTAGTCTATTTCAATCGCAGGCATGATATATGAAATTTACAATTTTTCCTCTCTAATCTCTTCTTCGTAAACTTTTCTTCGCTCTTCTAAATAAACTGGTCTCGGTACGTCCCACCATCCTACAGCAGGAGATCCAGTATAAGGGTATTGTCTTTGAACTTCAATTTCAATAACAGAGGGCTTTCCAGATTTAGATGCTCTTTCTAAAGAAGGAATAATTTCCTCTTTCTTCGAAATTTTTTCACCGTAGCAGCCAAACGCTTCACCGATTTTAGCGAAATCTGGAGAGTAAGTATTACCGTTATTATCTTCGAAAGCGGTCCCATACGCTCTATCCTCACCAAAAGCAGCTTGTTGTAAGTCTCTAATGGCAATCCAGCCATGGTTATTCAGGACAATAAAAAATATCTTATCCAATCCAAGTTGTACAGCCATTGATATCTCTGATAATGTCATCATGAAATCGCCGTCTCCTACAAGTGCTACTACCTGTCTGTCTTGTTTTCCGATGTCTATAGAGCCCAATTTTGCACCTATCGCCGCTGGAATGCTATATCCCATTGTTGAAAACCCTCCAGCTGTCAAACAAGTATTAGGTTCGTAAAACTCTAATTCCTGTAACATTTGAGCTTGAACATTTCCAGAACTTGTTACGATTACGGTATCGCGATCGAAAAATTTGCGAACTTCTCTTAAAACGGTCGATATCATTACAGGGATTTTAGAATCGTCTGAATAGCCATCAAGAATTTCAAACCATTTTTTTTTCTCTTCTTGTATTTCATTAAAGTAGTTGGTGTTCATGTAGTCGATTGAATAATCCCTTAATTCGTGTAAAATCTGTTGTAAACATGCTTTTGCATCCCCTACTATTCCAACAGATACGGGGTAGTTTTTGCCAATTTCATGGGGATCTATATCTATGTGGATTAATTTTGAAGGAGGTATAGAAAAACTTACGCCTTGTCTATATGAGCTAGCTGTTTCGTCAGCAAATCTGCATCCGATAGCGAGAATAACATCTGCTTCAGATGTCATTTTTAGTCCCACTGTAGTACCTTTCGATCCTGCTGACCAGCAATAAAGGGGATGCGAGTTGTCTATAATATCTTTTCCCATCATCGTAACCACTACGGCAGCTCCTATCTTTTCAGCTAGAAGTTTTACTTCTTCATTGGAATTCGAAGTTATAGCACCTCCGCCAATACATAAAACAGGTCTTTGAGCCTTTTTTAGTAAATCCGCAGCTTTTTTAATTATTTTAGGGTCTCCCATAATCATTCCAGATGATCTTCGTTCTAATGGTAAGGGGATTTCGATATCAATACTATTGGCTTGTACATCCATGGGAAGATCAATGTGTACTGGCCCTCTTCTCCCAGTTAACATATAATTAAAAGCTCTTTGCATTATTGTAGGTAGTTGTCCAACTGTATCAACTTCAAAACTTCGTTTTACTATAGGTTCTAAAATTTTAGGCATGCTTGAATCTTTTTTTCTTTCAATCTCTTGGAGAACACCTTTACCTCTCATATGTACATGTGTATCTCCTGTAATGACTAAAACGGGCATGCTATCGACGAATGCGTCAGCAAGTCCGATTGCCGTATTTATTGCACCAGGTCCTATTGAAGTAAAAACACATAAAGGTTTTCCAGTGATTCTATAATATCCTACTGCAAGGTGAACTCCTGACATTTCTTGCTTAGGTTGAATTAATTGAATTTTATCTTTATTTTTGAAGAAAGCATCTACAAGGGGAAGATTTCCGTGGCCAGGGATTCCGATAACATATTTCACTCCCTCCTTTATTAAATATTTAGAGATAATCTCTCCACCAGTATACTTAGGCATTTTAAACTCCATCTAGTTTATTGGTTTTTATTACATATAATTTAATAAACTAAAAATAGATTTTAGTTTGCTAATCCATAGAATGTTTATTATAAAAAACGATTTAATAAAATTCTACTATTTTTCTACTATAAACATTTAAATATAATAGTAGATATTATAGTAGTAGGTGAGTTTAATATGCCTAGAGAAATTGATAAGGAAAAATATACACGCATACTTGAAAGACTTGAAAAAAGAGAAAAACAATCTTCTATTGTAATTGATGAAAAATGCTCTTATGGCACAATTTCAGCAGCTAAACAATGGAATAAAGAAGGAAGACCTTCTACTATTATAGCTTCTACTAAATCAGTAGCAAATACCACAAGAATTATTTTTTCAATTCCAACCTTCTGGCTCGATCTTTTAAATGAAAAGATTGAAGCTGGGATTTGGATGGATTATTCTGATGCAATTGTAGATATTATACGCACACATTTTCGAATAAGTATGGATTCATATAAACCTGCTCATGGGGATATCCCTACTTTTGCAGATAAACATGAAAATTTTAGAAAAACAAAGGGAGATATTCTTAAAGAATTAAAAAATCATATGAAATAAAAAAAAATTTTTTTGGTAAACTAATATTTTATTGAAAATTCAATATGCCCCCTCTTTTTATAAGGTGAACATCAAGAGATCATCTTATATACAATTTAAAGATAAATTACTCATCTTAATGGATTAATAAAGTGCCATCTACTTTAGAAAAGATTAGAGTTTTAGGAGAAAATTCTAAATACGATATATGTGCTAGTACTGCCTCCAGTCGTACTGAAAAATATCCAAAACTTTTTGGGGATACAAAAAAATCGATCGGAAACACGGTGAGCTCTGGTATTTGCCACAGCTATACGCCTGATGGTCGATGTATGAGCTTATTTAAAACGCTATATACTAATAAATGTATATACAATTGTAAGTATTGTTTTTCACATAGTTGCAAGCATAAAATGAGTTTCTCTCCTGAAGAATATGCCCGTACGTTCATGAAACTATATTCGATGAATGTGGTGGAAGGTGTGTTCATATCATCTGCAGTTTGTGGCAGTGCCGACCAAACAACAGAAGAAATGCTTGAAGCCATCAGACTTCTTCGATACAAATATAATTTTGGTGGATATGTGCACTTTAAATGTCTACCTGGTGTAAGTCAATATTTACTTAAAGATGCTATATCACTCTCTGATCGCATTTCAATTAATACAGAAGCATCCACTAAAGATTATCTATCTGAAATCGCAGAACAGAAGGATTATTACAACGATATTATAACTCGACAGCGTTGGTTAAAGCAAATTCGTATTAGACATAACGACGAAGCTCTCAAAGCCATGAAAGATTTAAAATCAGATATTAAATTGAGAGAACAAGAAAAAATGATTAAAGAGCATCGGAGCGATGGGTATAAAAAATTCCGATGGGATGGAGCTCCAATACTCAACTGCGGACAAACTACCCAATTTGTAGTCGGAGCGGCAGAACACGAAACAGATTTGGATTTACTTAAACGAATTGATTGGGGATATTGTAAAATTGATTTAAGGCGAGCTTATTTTTCCTCGTTCATCCCAATCGAAGGTACTCCATTAGGAAATAAACAAGCTGCACCTTTAGAAAGAGAACATAGATTATACCAGAGCGATTGGTTAATGCGAATCTACCACTTTAAACTAAAAGATTTAGAAGGAGTTGTGACAGAAGAAGGGAATTTACCTCAGGGGGATCCAAAAATTCATTTGGCAAGGGAATATTTTAAGCAACATAGACATGTTAACCCAAATGAAGCCTCCTACCAAGAATTGCTCCGAGTTCCAGGAATTGGGCCAATCTCAGCTAAAAGAATAATCAATTTGCGCGCCCAAAAGTTCGTTTTTACCCGTAGACAAGATTTAAGAGCTGTAGGAGTAGTATTAAAAAGAGCAGATCCTTACATCTTAATAGATGGTCATACTCAAACTAGTCTTCATAATTTTTCTAACGAAGATTATAAGGAAACTCAAATTAAAGAAATTTCATGAGGAAAATGACAAAAATAAAGGACCCTTTGGAAGTTATTGGATGTTCTAAAGGATATTCACATGAAGAGTTGATAAAGAATATTCACCGTCATTCTTTATATTCTCCAGCGATAAAACGACAAATAATTACGATTCCAGAAGCGATATTGCGTAATTCTGGCACTCTAATGGCAAAGAAAATCAATCGAATGATGCGAGAAGTATTCACTGAGGCTTACCGGGCAAAACAGTTTACGCGAACGGAAATTAACAATCGTGGCGTGTTATTCGGAGTTGTATCGTTCAAACATAATGTTATCGATCTTGTTTTGGTCTATTTTCATGAAAGGTGGCCACAATGCGTCGTTTGTTTGTATAACGAACAAACATGCGAAACTTGGGTAATAGATGAAAAAGGAGCAATTCGCGAGTTTCATCAATCTCTAAAGAAAGTAGTAGAAAATGTTAGTAGAGATCGTCGGATAGTGCCTTACTTCGAGGATATTCAATTTTCCGGAGTAGAGATATTCGAAACATTATACAAATCTCAATTCATAGCTGAAAGAGAGAACACGCAATATTTCAAGAAAATGATCCCGGATCATTGCTATCAATTACCTGGAATGAGAAATGGAGTAGAAAAACATTTTCGTAATAAGAAACTTAATGATTTTCTTTAAAGATTTTAATAAATAAATAGTAAAAAAAAAAGGTTAATTATAAATTCATTTCTTTCAATTTCTCCTTGATTTCTTTCGTTTTTTCAGGTCTAAGATCGTAAACAAGCACGAAAACGACAAGAGCAATGAGGGTCAGGATCATTGGTATTAAAGCCGTGTGTAAAAGTATTCCAAACTTTGCTAGGTCTGATTGGGTCGCTGAGTTAGCATCGAAACCTGTTAATGTATGGGCAATCGCAAATATCCATCCCTGAGCAATTAGTGAAAATCGGATGAAAAACGTGTAAACACCCATAAAACTCCCTTCAATGTGTTTTCCAGAATCAGCTACGGCTTCATCAATCGCATCTGCTAAAACAGGGTTAGATCCAATCCTAAGTGCCCCCCCTCCAATTCCTAATATCAATGCAGCTATAACAAAACCAATTGTAGTATGGGCGAACATAAACGGTAATAACCCTATTGTGTTCAAGAAAACACCAAGTATCAACATTTTCCGATTATTTTTCATTTTCTGAGATAATAGCAACCAGGGAAAAAGTGAAAGGATCACTGCAAGGATAAATGGTGCAAGTATCAATATTGCTGAACTCTCTGGTTCCTCGAGAATATATTTAGTAACATATTGGATTGATGCAGTAAGACTAGCTCCTATTATCCCATCCATCAAAAACACAAAAATTACTGCCATAAAATTCTTATGGGTTACGACGATTTTCAATGCGTGGAAAAATGAGATAGATTCTCTCTTTTCTTGCTCTTTAACGTAACGATCCCTTAATTCTTTACTCTCTCGATGTCCTGGAATGGAGGTTACGAAAATTACAAGATTAACTATTACAAAAATCCATGCCATGCTAGCAAATGAGGAAGCGTTATCAGTTTTAATGAGAAGTGGAGGTACAATAAATCCAATTGCAGTCCCGAGAATACCTAAAAGCATTCGCCAGAAACCACCTTTCCTTCTATTGCTATCTGAGCGGAACTTGTCTGGAAATAAAGCACCATGGTTCAATTGTGATATGGTATAAAATAATTCGTAAAGACACAACGATATTAATACCCAAGCAAAATAAATCCAGGCGGCATCCACCGGATCTAAATAAGGTGGACTAAATATAATGGCAAGAAATAGGATTGCGGGTATACCTCCAATTATAAACCACGGGTATCTTTTGCCAAGTCTACTCCAGAATTTTCTCGGACGATCTACAAGATATCCAACTATAGGATCGTTAATTATATTCCAGACTGCGAATATGGTATATGCAAGAGTTATTATCAAAATATCTAAGCCCACGACAACTTCCCAGAATATAAAGAATAAACCTCCGAAAATTCCGTTAAAGACTAGCCATAGTAAATCTGCCATTCCGTAGGAAAGCATGTTCGATGTTGAAATTTTTTTATTATTTTCACTCATTAAAATCCCCTAACATAATTTATAGAGAACTCCCCTTTAATAGAGACTCTAAAATAATTTAAGTTATAATTATTTAATTTTTTAACTTATTAATATTTCACTTTGTAAAAGACGCGTTAGATCGACGCTAAATTTAATACATTTATGAAAAAAGAAAGGTGATTCATAGCGAAATATAAAAAAGTAGCTGCGAAAACCTCGTTTATAAAATAAGAAAAGGAATTTAAATTATATTAACAAAAATCTCTTTTACTTCTTGATAGTAGTAGTTTTCTTCGGGTAAATCAATTAAATTACCACCAGTTATATTGATCTTACTAATCTCCTCGTTGTCAGATATGAATCCAAGCAATTTAACTCGGTCATTATTTAGATTTTCAACTTCTCCTGCTAAAATGTTCTTTAAATCCTCTGGGAAGCGATTTCCTAAGATCCATCTACGCTCAAATTTTAGCGTTAATCCGTCTATTATTTCTCAAATTCGTTTCAGGGTATGAATCCCCATTCTTTTAATAAAGCATAAAATCAAACTTTATAAGAGGTGCACTTTTTTTTCACATAAGCTCGTGTGAGCGCAAAAGAAAGAGTGAGAAAAACCGTGGCGTTAAAAATTGTATCCTTTAGCGGAAAAGGCGGCGTGGGCAAATCTACCTTGCTGGTGCTCATGCTTAAGCACATGATAGAATCAAAAAAATACAAGAACATCTTGGTCATTGACGCCGATCCCGACGCAAACATCGGGGACATCATCGGTGAAAATGTTGGGTTCAAACAAACCGTAGGGGGAAAAATGACCGCGCTCAAGGATAAAATTCAAAAAAGACAAATTCCTCTCGAAGTATCGAAAAACCAAATCATTGAATCTGAGGTCTTCGACGCGCTCATAGAATTGGATGACTTCGACCTGTTAGAAATGGGACGAGGTGAAGGAGAAGGGTGTTATTGCAGTGTGAATAACGCCTTAAAGCGTATAATTGATGTATTATCGAAAAATTACGACATCGCTTTAGTGGACGCTCCTGCTGGGTTAGAACACTTCGCTCGAAGGACGGGGCAGGACGTAACCGACCTCGTTATCGTCACCGACGCGAGTAAAATGGGATTTCACACTATGGAAAGAATCGTCGAAGTAACCAACGAAGTTCATTTAGATTTTAAAAACATCCTCGTTATCGGCAATCGCTTTCCGGAAGATATGAAAAACTTGTTAACCGAAAAAGTCGAAAGCATTAAAGACGACAGGGTAAAATTTCTGGGCTTACTCCCTAACGACGATGAAATTAGTAAAATGAACTTACTCGCTAATAATCTGCTAGATATTTCTCCTGAAAACAAGTTTTACAAATCGGCAAAAGAGTTATTCGCTAAAATAGTCTAATTTTGATCTGTTACAAAATAAAATAAATTTTTTAACCTAAACGATTCTTTTAAATTGTCTCCAATCTCGTGTAGGATCCAGAAAAAAATTTTAGAATCAAAAATAGATGCAAAATCATAAAGTAACTTATACAATATGAATAAAAGAACTATATCTGCGCTAAATTATCGTGACGGTGCATTCTCTTGACGATAAACCGGTACGATTTTTGAGGTGAATTCTTCCAACATGTAAGGAAAATCGTCTTCACTTGAAATTTTACCTAGTTCCAGCAAAATCTGTCTCGCCATAAACCAAAAAGCTAGACCTAAAGCTTTCTTTCCTCGATTATTTGCTGGAATTGCGAGGTCGATACCATCAAGGATATCGTCAGTATCAAACAATGATACTACAGGAATTCGAGCCAATTTAGCTTCTCTTAAGATGACTTTATCAGCGTGAGGATCAACTATGACTACAACCGATGCATCTTTAATGTAATCTTCTATTATAGGATTTGTTAAAGATCCAGGAATAAACCGTTCGGTAATTGCTCGACACCCAAGTACTTTACAAAATTGTTTTACGGGTTCTTTTCCGTACCTTCTCACGGATGAAACTATTACTTTATCGCTACCTTCTTCGACATATTTACTAAGAAATTTAGCAGCTATGACAAGACGTTCGTCGGTTTGAGTTAAGTCTATTACGTACAACCCGTAATTAGTTTGTCTATAAACAAATCGCCTAGCATCACCAGATAATAACTTAGTTCCAATGTGGATACCGCAACTTAGGTATAATTGCTTTTTTTCTTCGTCTTTATCGACAATTTTTTCGATATCTCCGACATCAGAATCCATATCATCTGTATCGAGTAATTCGAGTTCCTCTTCTAAATCCAGCTCATCTTCAAAATCTTCCTCAAATTCTTTTTCGAAAACTTTCTCTAAATCTATGTTGTTATTGTTTTCTTCTTCTATCTTAGAATCCTCGTCGGAATTAGTTTTTTTCTTTTTTTTAGCCAAAATAAATACCCTAAAGTAAGCGATTTAGTATATCAAATATAATCTTGATAAATTAATTAAAACATCATAATTTTAATATTTTATTAAAAGCATTCCTTTAATTCTCTTAGAACTAAAGATTTAATAGATCACAATTATTTAGTTTATTATTAGTCTTTAATAATTCTAACAAGAGTGATTGGAAATGGTTTCGTATCGGTTAGTGCTAGGTATAATTGTTGGTATAGTGTTTAGCTTTTTCACAGTTTTCTTTTTTAATATGGAAGCCACTATTATTCAAATACAGATTTATTTACAAACTGATATATTAAAAGTAATCATTTTACAAATAGGAGCGAACTTTAAATTTGATTTAATTACTTTTTTTACGGGAACACCATCTATTACTGAATTTTTTGCCCCACAGGTTTTAGCTTGCATATTTATCGGTTATGTGAGCGGTACCATTTCTAAAGGCTTAAAAAGAGGGCTTACGGCAAGCAGCTTAGTAATTATAATTGGATTTTTAATTTGGATGTTATTAAGCGTTATCTCTGGAGAAGATTTAATGGCCTTGTTTCAAGGAGCTCAGCTTTCTGTTACAATTGGCGGAATTCTAAGCGCTATTCTGGGAGCTGTTATTGGAGGTTTAATAGGAGGTTTTATCAGCGGACCATATGAAGAAGTTTATTAAAAAATATCTTTTTTCTAAAAATCATTCATACTTTTTTTAATGATTGAATTATATTTAATGCTCAATTGAATAACTAAACCTTAAAGTAAATAATTAATTCTTAAAGATTAATGGCAAGTGAAGAAACTCTACCTAATAGCGATTTTGCTTTTGATTTATTAAAAACATTGAAAGTTCCTTATCATGTAAGGCGTCATTCTTTAAAGGTTGCGGAAAAAGCATTAGAATTAGCAGAAAAAATAGATGAAAGAGAAGTTGATAAAGACTTAATTGAAATTGGAGGTATTTTACACGACATCGGCCGATCTAAAACTCATGGTTTCAAACACGGTATAATTGGAGCCAAGATCCTAAAAGAAAGAGGGTTTTCAAAGCGTCTCTCGAGAATATGCGAAACTCATATGTTAGGAGGATTAGATAAAGAAGATGCCAAACAAGTAGGGCTACCAGAAAGAGATTATATGCCATTAACTCTTGAGGAAAAGATCATCTGTCTTGCTGATAAACATATAGCTGGTACAAAGGATGTTTCGATAGAACAGAGATTTGAAAAGTGGTTTTCCAAATATGGAGAGACTCAGATACTTACTAAGGCTAAAGAAAGAATTGAAACTATTCAAAAAGAAATAGAAGATTTAACAAAATAGCGGTTCCCTGAAATTATTCTGGATTTCTATCAATTGCGGATTAATTTTTCGATTCCATTTTTTGATTTAAAAGCTTCTTTTCGTTTGTTAAATCCTCCTCAGAGATTTTTTGATTGTTCCATAAAGTGAATTTTAAATAGAGATTAACATAAAGATATATTATAATATTTCTTTTTAGAAAAGAAACTCAATTAATTCGTGTGAACTCATGAACACTTATGATATAATAATTGTTGGTGCTGGTCCTGGAGGTTCAATGTCAGCAAAAATAGCAGCCGATTTGGGGTTAAAAACAATTTTCTTTGAACGCGGGCGAAAACCAGGTGAAAAAAATTCATCAGGATGTGGTTTAGGTCCTCGGATGTGGAAGGATTTTCCAAGTATGATGAAGGAACTAACACCCGAAAAATGTCCTTCTATGAGAGCAGGTTCTGCTGCTCGAAATTATTTCATCAATCAGGAGGGTGTTGTTGCTGGTTATGTAATGGCTCGTCCCACCGAGTCAGTATTATATGAACCAGCAAAAAGTTGGATTACGATGAATTGTTACCGAAGTGAGTTTGATCCTTGGATTGCAGAGTTTGCTATAGATGCTGGTGCTGAATTAAAAACATCAACTTTAATTACTGATCTTTTGAAAAAGGATGGCAAAGTTTGTGGTGTAATTGATGAGCATAATAATAAATATCAAGCACCTATCGTTATTGGAGCTGATGGAGCAGTTTCGATGGTTGCAAAACAAAGTGGATTAAGGACTAAATGGGCACAAGATCAAATTACAGTAGTACCTCAATATGATTTTCAAGCAAGTCCTGAAAAAATTGATGATATCATGGGAGATGAAACTCTGGCAGTATGGTGGTCTGCAATTTTTCCAGCTTCTTATCAAGTATTCTTTCATGATGGATTTCATCAAGGTCTTGGCAATTGGTTAAATAAATGGGATAAGAATCCATTATATTATCTAAATCGCGTAATAAACCTAAAATATTATCAAAGATTATTAAGAATATTGAATGCCAAACCAAGAGAACTTCAATCTCACCTCCTTCCGTGGTTAAAATATCCATATAACACGCACACTGATGGAATTATCTTAATAGGTGATGCAGGAGGATTTCCTTGTCCACTTGAAGCTGAAGGAATATATCCTGCTATGGTAACAGGGAAAGCTGCAGCAGAAGTAGCAGCAGAAGCAATCGCCTCTGAAGATTTTTCAAAAAACTTTCTCTCAAAATATGACAAAGTATGGAAAAATACAAGTATTGGTGAGGAATTCGAAACTGGAGAAGAATTATATAATCTATGGAAAGCACTCCCTTTCAGTCCACAAGAAACGATGTCTTGGTTTGTTCCAATGTTTATGGAGGTAATGGGAGGAATATATGATTGGTCTCAACCACATGCAAAGCGAGTTCGACAGATAGCATCCCAAATTAAATCATACATGCCTAAAGCTCTACCCTTCATAATGAAATACGTCTTTCCACTTATAGCAAAAATTTTTGAGGAAGATCTTGATAAAATGATGGATCCTCAGAAATTAATGTCTGTAATTCCTAAGGTACTGGATTTAGTTCCTAAGAAAAAAAAACCAAGGAGGGATGATACATGAAATCCAATGGTTTAACAAAACACATACCTGGTACAAAGGATTTTATATCAATTGATCAAAATAAATGTAATAGATGCGGGCAATGCATTCTGGTTTGTGTAGCTAATTTATGGCGTAAGATCGACATTATAATTTCTATTTCAGAAGATTATAAAGAGAGATGTTTAGAATGTGCTGCGTGTTATCAAGTTTGTGAAGCTGATGCCATTGAATTTCATTATCCATCAGGCGGTACAGGAATAATATATGAAAAAGGGTAAACATCTTTTTTGATCTAAATTTTCTGATAAGAATTTGTGTATTGTTGTTGTATAAATATTCTAAAATCAGTAATACGATTCACATAGAGTATTTAAGGAAAGATATTAAAGGTTTTTTTTTAGTTGGTTAATTACACCATCGCTCTCCAATATATCTGTTAAAAATTTTGGAATCTTTTCAAAGTTAAGGGTAATATTTTTTGATTTGTTAATAATAATCCCTTTTAGTAATGAAATTTCTATTACATCTTCTTTAACAAACTGGTTTAAGTCCCATTTCAAACTAATAGCCGGTATACCGTTATTCAAAAGATTTCTAAAATATATTCTAGCAAAAGATCTAGCAACAACAGCTTTAATACCTAAAAGCTTAAAGACATGAACAGCTTCTTCACGAGAACTACCCGTTCCAAAGTTTTCTCCAGCGATAATGATATTTCCTTTGTCAACATTTTTGGAAAAATCCTGGTCTATGAATTCTAATGTATGTTTAACCATATCATTAGAATCTCTCATCGTTAGAGTATGACTTGGAACGATATCATCAGTGCTAATGTCATCACCCAGAATGTACGCATACCCTTTTATTAGATCCATAATTAGATCAACCCCCGTGGATCTTTTATACTTCCATTTATCGCTGATGCGGCAACTGTAGCTGGTGATGCCAAATATACTTCTGAAGTTGGATCCCCCATTCTACCTTTAAAATTACGATTTGTGCTACTAATACATACTTCATTAGGTCCTAAAACCCCTAAGTGCCCCCCAATACACGCACCACAAGTCGAATTAGTAACTATAGCATTAGCGCGTAAAAAAATTTCTAATAATCCCTCTTTTAAGGCTTGTAAGTAAATTTCTTTTGAGGCAGGAGTTACTATCATTCGAACTTTAGGGTGAATTTTGTTACCCTCTAAAATTTTGGCTGCTATTCTTAAATCTTCCATTCTACCATTAGTACAACTACCTAAGAAAGCTTGATCTATTTTAATTCCCTCTACTTCTTCAATGTTAGCTATATTTCCTGGATTAGAGGGTTTTGCAACCGTTGGAGTAATTTCTGATAAATTATAAGTTAATTCTCGTTGGTATTCTGCTGTTTCGTCTGGAACAACATTTCTATATTGCTTGCTTGTTCGCTTTGCTAGCCATTTTTTTAATCTATCGTCGGGGAGAAAAATCCCGAATTTAGCTCCCGCCTCTACAACCATATTAGTGATTGTCATTCTAGAATCTATTGTTAGATTTTTAGCACCATCTCCATGAAATTCCAGAGATTTATAAATCGCTCCCTTAGTTGAAATATCTCCGATCAGTGACAATATAAAATCTTTAGCCATTGTTCCTTTTTCAAAGTGTCCATGTAAATTTATCTTGATCGATTCAGGAACTTTGAACCACAATTTACCAGTAGCAAAAACCACAGAAACATCGGTTGCACCTATTCCTGTTGAAAGACAGTTAAAAGCCCCATAGGTGGTTGTATGGCTATCAGAACCAACAATTAACATACCCGGTCTTGCAAAGCCCTTTTCCGGTAATACTTGATGACATATTCCTTTATCCATTCCCATATTATGAATAAAACCATATTCCTCAGCAAATTTTCTACAATCTTGGTGCATTTGAGCTGCCGAAGTTGTTGGAGCAGGAACCCAATGATCCAATATGAAAAATATTTTATTTGGATCCCAAACAGTATCTAATCCAAGTTTTTTATATTCTAAGTGAATTCTTCCACCTAATTGTTCGTGTACCATTATTAAATCAATATCTGCCTCAACAAATTGTCCGGGCGAAATTTCATCCACATTAGAATGTGTTTTTAATATTTTTTCTGCTAGTGTATAACTCATTCAATATCACATTTAAGTTCTTGATTATCACATAAAATGCTATAATCGTTATCAATCAACTTTATTGTTTCTCGAAACAAATTGCATGTGTCAAGTAAAATTTTAGGATCTACTTTCTCAGGAGTATCTTTGACTGTATGAGTATATAACGATGCTGCCCCAGTAGTAATATCAATTGCATCGTATTTCCTTATCCGAAAAGGAACTGTGTCTGAATGTGCCCCAGTGCTTAAATGAAGCCCTTTCACTTCTAAATTTGCACTTTTTGCTGCAAGCAAAATGTATCTACTTAAAAGTGGGGCAATCAATCTGTGTATACCTACTCCGTAAGATTTAAAGTATTCAATCCTATTATTTTTATGGCATTCACAAGAAACCATATCAAAATTGATTTGAAATACTCTTCCTTTAACGAACTGTTTTTCATATTCATTTACAAACACGCGTGAACCCATTGTTCCTAATTCTTCCGCTGAAAACTGGCAAAACCAAATGTTGAAATTATCTAAAGGATGGATAATGAAGAAAGCACTTAATTCGAATACTATTGCCATTCCAGATGCGTTATCTAAAGCTCCAGGAGATTTATTATGTGTGTTAAGAAAAAGTAAGCAAATGTTTGTAAATGAGATTAATATTATTGATATCCAAGCTCCATACATATTAATATTAAAGGAAATATTCAAATTTCCAAGAAAAATGATTAAATAAAAAATATAAACTCCTCCTAATATTATTCCGCTATACAACCAAATTTTATACAAAACAACTCTCCAAAAAGTATTTATTGATTGCGATTTAGAATCGAGGTGCGCTGAAATTACTATATTTCCAGCATTCTTGTCGGGTATCTTTTTAGCAGGAATTTTAGTAAATACATTAGTAGAAGAAATAGTTTCACCAAAATATTCACCCCAAAAACCGGGGATTTCCGGGTGCTTTAAACCTCTAATTATTAAATAAACAATTATAACCATAAAAATTATTAAAAGCATTGTTAACGAAACATGAATATATGAGAATAATAACAGAATTAAATTAAATATCAAGTTTAACATCATAAACAATTTCATTAAGGTTGTAGAATAAAAATCTGAAAAATCAAAAGTCTTTTTCACTATTTGTTCTTTTTTAAATCCTATCTCATTGAATGTGTCGTAGGCTAACTTAACCGCTTTTTTTTCACCATCAGTGCCTGCTAATCGTGGAAAACTAAATTGATTAACATATTTGAATAACCTATCTTGGTTAAAGTAAGATTCACTTGCAGATCGACTTAATGATATTTTTAATTCCCTCATCAAATAATTGTTAATTTCTAATAACAAATCCTTTTTCTTTTAATTTACTTAGAACGATGTTTTGAATCTCAGTTTGGACTAATTCGATAATATTGTTGGTATTTATTACATTATATCCTAATTTTTCAGCACGAGTAAGGTACACTCGTCTTACTTTATCTAATAATGAAGTATCTTCGAATTTCTCTAAAAATTCTTGATTTTTTCTTGATAAAGAAATTTTAGGATCTATATCCAATATTATTGTAAGATCTGGTTTACCAGCAAATAAATTTAAATTTTCTACCCATTCGATGGTAATTTCATCGGATTGGCTAGATTGGTAAGCGATTGAGGATTCAATATACCTATCCGATATTACTATATAACCCTCTTCTAATTTCTTTTTTATTTCGTTTTTATAATGAAGAACTCTATCAGCAGCAAATAATAGAGCATCAGTGGAAGCAGGAATTCTTTTGTCTTTTAAATATATTCTTAATAACTTCCCAATTTCGCTACTTGAGGGTTCTTGGGTTAAATAAGTTTTCAAACCTTTTAAGGATAAAAATCCCGCTAATAGTTTGCTGTGTGTCGTAGTTCCAACACCGTCAATTCCGTCTAGAATAATAAATAATGATTGGTGCATAGGTTTTATCATGTATTTCTATTATTTGAATCAATAAAAATTAATTGTAATTATTGGTCAATTTTACATTATATAATACGAAGCGTAACAATTCTAAGTTTTAGGTTATTAAGAAGTTTTATCAAATTATTTTGCTAAAATTTTACTATTTAACAACTTTTTGGAATTTAAAGATATCAGTGGTAAAAATTTTAAAGTGGATATTTTTTACATTACCTTAATATATCTTTAAAAATTAGAAACCTAAGAACTTTTTAAGATAAATTATGTCAACAAGAAATCGAGTAGGATATTGCCCTATTTGCAAACAAAACGTGTTGTTAGTAAGAGAGGCGTTAAATTGGCCACTTATAATAATTTTATTGATTTTTACCGCTGGAATTGGTTTAATCATTTATTTAGTTATATATTATAATAAATTTGAGAGTCATTGTATTCACTGTCATACGCAAATATCCTTGAGTTCAAACAAGAGTATTCAATCTTCAACCTATTTTCAAGCTGAAAATCAAAAAACACCGCATAGCGATATTCAAGCTGATAAAAAGGTTAAAGCTGACGAAACTTCAATACATAAGCAGTGTTCATTTTGTGGTGAGCCACTACTAAATGAACGCGCAAAGTTTTGTCCTCATTGCGGATCAAAAGTTTAGTCATCGATTTTTAGAGGTATAATCTGCATCTTATGCTAAATACATCCTTTTGATGAATAGAATAAATATTGGGATGTTTTTCCTTTTTTAAGTAATTATCTATGCTTGTTATAATTTCTCTTACCCTAAAATAAATTCTGTTGTTGTTTACCCATATCTTATCAACCAAGATATTAAGTACACCAAAATTTCCTGTGGTATAAACTTGAAAGGATGTTAGATTTTCCGTTGTTGAACCCTCAATACAAGATTCATATAATTACTTTTCAACTATGTTATTTTTAACTCCACGAATTTTATTTTCGAAATATTTTTGTCCCAAAACAATCGTCTAAAAATTGGACTCCAGATTTTTTATAATTTATCAAATTTATGTTTTAATTAAGAATTCATATTTTTATACAATAATAATTGA
>Ga0307377_10002609_pt1 | contig 21079 bp, 24 predicted proteins | sample TR3MG_FD_202535 | JGI IMG/M metagenome (GOLD analysis project Ga0307377, IMG submission 202535) | Soil microbial communities from Risofladan, Vaasa, Finland - TR-3 | ecosystem: Environmental > Terrestrial > Soil > Coastal area > Acid sulfate soil | place: Finland: Risofladan, Vaasa | collected...
ACCAGAGGCTGCTCTGCTGATCGGCCACGCGTATGTCGTCCTAAACGACGCTGACCTTGTTCTAACGACTCGTCGTAGTAGCTCTCTTTTTGAGAGCGACCTTAACGGCGCAGCCACCTTGTCCTTAAAAAAGGGCGAGAACTATACCTACCCTGACGGGGTCGGGCCGTTCTACCTGAGCACCCCACCTTACCTAACTCGACCCGTCAACGATGAAATAGCTTTCCTGCAGCTACTAAGAGAGTCCATGTGGGCGTCCAGACGCTTCTTGACTAGTGATCCAGTTACCAAAGAGGAACAGGACACCAAAGAGCTGCTACTTAACTTGTTCGGGGAGCTAACAGTCATAGAGCGTAGCGGAAGTATCACGTACAATATACAGCATGCCGATGTGCCCGATGATTTCCGTTCCGGTATGTTGAGCATTATGGACAGCACAGACACCTTGTTCAAGCTGGACGAGATTATGAAGTCTGCGTTGCTGATTGGTAAGATTCCTATCATCCGTGTGGACTCGGAGCATACATGGGTTTTAGATGAAATATCGTTAGCTTCTACTTGGAAGTTTGGTACCGCCATTCTGCCAGGTAGCGGTGTGACGTTGATAGTTACAGACCAAGGACTAGCGCCCTTGTTTACCGTAATTTCTACTTTGGATGATACTTGGTCTGTCGAGCTGAAAGATAATGGGGTAGCGGTAGCTGTGTCCTATGATGACGTTAATCCTGTTAAATTAGCTAGCAAGCTTAGTTCGCTGGTATAGTGGTCTCTTTCCCGAAGTGTCTTCCACGCATAGAGGAGTCACGTTCCGGGTCATCGCTACGCCATTGGCACCACAACTGCGTGAGCAGTTCCCAAGGAGTTACTCCGACGTACGCGGCGTCCATCTCTAGCTGACGAAGATCGTCATCATCCATAGGCACAACTAGATTTGAACTAGCCCTGCTACTTAACCATGAAGATGCCAGCAGCGCGCTCATGCTTGTTCTGCGAGCAGCCGCCTCTTGCTTCAATACTTGGTGTTCTTCGTCAGTCAGTGTGACTTGAACAAATTTCTCTCTATTTTGCTTCGTGGGCATGATGTCATCCTTCGAATACAGATCATCTTGATGTAGCATATATCAAGGTAAACGTCAATAGTTTACAGTAAGAGTTCAGGAAGACTACATGAAGCCGATCAAGGTCGTCAAATTCAAGATTACGGATCACGAAATGCCTAATGAGGTGCTTGGTCTGATGTTCCCACTGCGGACATTTTCTACCAGCGATACGTTACTGGTCTCTGGTGGTAAAATTTCTGTAAAAATGGACATATACTGTACCGCCTGTGCTGAGTTCACTGTGGACTTCGGGACAGGAGAATACATCTGTAGAAATAATCTATTCGGCTGGCTTACGGGCCAGTGCCTGAAATTCAAAAGGAGAATCTATGGCTAAACCCTACGGTCGCTTGCTATACGCTAAGCGCAACGGGATGGATTTCCCCGACTGGGAGATGTTCAACGACATGGCTGCGGCGATTATCTCTGTGGTAATCGATGTTGACACAGCTGCTATCGACGAAAAAGAACGCAAGATACTAAAAGAGCGCGCCGGCGTAGTTACCCCGCGTAAACCTGCTATGGGGTACATCATTGGCCGAGCTATCACCCACATTCGCAGTGAGCTGCGTTCAAAATACAACCTCATAATCGACGAGAAAAAAAGTAACGTCCCCGGCGACCAGAAAGTGTACCGCATCTTTAGGAGAGAGGAAGTCACCGGAGACGTAGAGCACACGCCGGACCAGCTGCTCGTGTTCCACAAGAAGCTCGAGGCTATCATAGACGACGCGTCCAGTCTCGATGAAGACACGCGGGCCAAGTTCGATGAAGCCATCAAGCACGTCACGACGTTCACTACGTGGCGAGATGTTCGTGAACTAGCTGACAGGGCCATATCGGCCTGCGGAGCTATCCGCACACAGTTAGGCTACATCGCCCTGCCACAAGTGTACGACAAGGTAGACTACGTGACTGACATTCTGGCCATGATAGGTCTCGAGATAGCGCACTTCAAAATAGCTCCCGAGGATCAGTCGAAGACCAACGAACTCATCAAGGAGTCACTGCTCGACGAGATCAACACCATCATAGAGGATGTCGATAACGCAGTAGCTACGCTAGAGAAACAAAAATGTATCCGTGACAGATTGACGACACTCGAACGTGTGCGTGGCCGTGTGGCTCTGTACTCCTCTGTACTAGAGGATGTGCAAGAGTCGCTCGTGGCGCGAATCACGCAAGCCGAGGAGTCTGTCAACGAACGTTTAGGAGATTTTGCCTAGTGTTATTTGACTCTGTACGCACAGCGCTCAAACAAACATTTGTTGAGCGCGACAAGATAATTGACGCTCTACTGGTAGCTGCAGTCGGGCGTCTGCACGTTCTATTGCTTGGACCTCCTGGAACAGGCAAGAGCGCACTACTGAACGCCATGGGTGCAATGAGCGGGCTGACTACGTTCCGCTATCTACTCACCAAGTTCACGACGCCTGAGGAGTTATTTGGCCCCATCAGTCTGCTGGGTCTAGAGAACGACGAGATCTACAGAATCGTGGATGGTAAACTACCAGACGCTCACTGGGTATTTTTGGACGAAGTATTCAAAGCCAACACGGCTATCCTCAACGCATTATTAACAGCGATGGAGGAGCGCTACTTCGACAATGGTCATTTCTCCGGGCACATCCCGTTGATCACACTGGTGGGTGCTTCCAACGAGCAGCCGGAGGACCGCACAGTTGCTGCGTTGTTCGACAGATTTCACTATAGATTCTGGGTTAACTACGTCAGTGACGACAGCATAGCCGATGTGCTGCTTGGCAGCATAAAGGTAAACGCATTCCTGACGCCCGGCGAGCTCGTTAGCGCTCAGAAACTGGTTGAGTCAATCTTCGTTCCCGGGGATATTGTCGAGAAGCTGATTCAGGTACGCCGAGAACTTCGTGCGTTAGGTGTTCCTATATCAGACCGACGTCTCAAACAGATTGTTCGCAACGCTATGGCCGCTTCAGCAGTAATAGCTGAGCGAACGGAGATAGAAGAGGGCGACGCATTTCTGCTGCCTCACCTGTTGGCTGAGAAAGAGAACGATCTGCGCAAGATCTCAGACGTAGTATTCGGTATCTTCAGCTGCGATATCATTAAAGCCGAGCAGCTACTCGATGGGTACCTCAGCGTCGTCAACGATTTCTACGATTCAGTAGCTATTGACCCAGGTGCAGTGTCTGTCGGCTCTGTCGGCAAATTACTCGATGAAGGCAAACGGGTTCTAAAGAAGCTCGAAGACCTAGATAAGAGTAAGGCTGTGGCTTTGAAGAAGCGTATGGGCGGGCTACGTTTGTTCGCCCAAAAGCTAGCCGGCCTTGATGTCGGGGGTAGCGGGAACGTAAAATCAAGCGCTGCGCCAAAGGTTAGCCCAATGACCTACAGTTCTGGCGCTCCTGAAGATCCGGTACACTCCTGATGCTGCGCGCGCACCAGGACAGGTCGGTAGACCCAAACACAATCACGGTCGAGGAGTACTCGGAAGCCTCACAGGATATGGGGCTTCCGGGTCATGTCATAGTTGACGACGACAGTACTCCTGGTGGTGTGCGTGAAGCATTTCACCAGGATATATTTACTGAGTTGTTCCAGTTCAATTATAAAGACAACGAGCAGCTCACAAAGAACGGCGAGATAGTCCGTGATCTACGTGAAGTGTGTAAGGGTCTGCCGAGCTTCGATGATCTCAAAAGACGCTGTACGATGGATAATTTCCTGTCGTACATAGGTGCCGGGGCTATGAGCGATGAACCGCTTAAGGCCCTGAGCAATATAATGCGCAGAAACAAGCAGGAGAGCAACGACGAGGCCAATCCGCTGCAAGACGAGGCCAACAGGTCAGACATGCGTCAAGCGGCTAAGAGAGCCGTCAGAGCCGCCAGCGATGAAGTGGAGTTCGTTCAAGATGTGGTAAGCAAAGGCTGGGGTTCTGAGGAGGCGGACTGGACCAAGGTGTCGTTAAAGGAGCGGGTAGACTTCTTCAAGAAGTTACGCTCGGGACCAATACGAAAAGTTCTCGAGGACGCCGGTCGTTGGGAACGCCTGCTCACAGCGAAGCGTAAATCTCGCGAGGCCGCTATCGCTGTAGCAGACATCGAGCTCGGCTCTGACCTGTCACGCTTACTGCCTAGTGAGCTGTCCGCATTAAAGCACCCACTCCGCAGGGCTGTGTTCATCCGCAACTTTTTCGAGGGTCGCTGTCTTCAGTACTCCTTAAAGGATAACGAGCCGAAAGGCAAAGGCCCGATCGTTATTCTAAGTGATCAATCGTCCAGCATGCGTCACGCAGACTTACAAGCAAAGGGTCTGATTCTGGGCATGGATGCCATCATGAAGAAACAGGGTCGGCCTGTGATTGGGGTACCTTTCTCGAGCACAGTCGCTGAAGAAACACTCTGGTACGATGGCGGAAGGATAGATCTATTCATCGAAGGGTTCATGAGAGGAGGTACTGATATCTTCGCAGCGATCAAACATGCGATCACAGTGATCAATGAACGGGTGCGTTTCGAAAAGGCAGACATAGTCTTGGTTACAGATGCTGAATGTGGCTTCTCGCTTAAGGAGATGGACGAATTACGCGGCCTGTTCAGCGAAGAAAACGCTCCCAGATTAACATCTATTGTGCTAGGTTCTTGGGATGCCATACAGCTGGCTGAGCTTGGTTCAGTTGTGCATATCTCAGATCTAGCTCAGTCAAGCATGCGTGATGCGATAGCAAGCGAGTTAAGCAAGGTCACTAACCCTCTCGGAGCTCTATCCGTGTAGGGGTACCTGCGTCGTCCGTCCATGAAGACTTCATGAACTTCTATGGTAAAAAGGGGTTGACTGCCGAACGGCTGCCGTGTAAGCTCATAGCGCCATATGGGAGGTCCTTACATGATCGTCAAAGATAGATTCCTCTGGCTGCCGAAACGCAGGTTTGGTTGGGTGCGTAAAAACCTGACGTTTATTCGGGACTCAGCCAGCTCCGGAGACGGTCGGTATATTTTCGACTACCTCGAGTCTCCCACACATTTTCTGGCTCCAAGAGAGATGGCTATCGACTTCAAGCCTGGCGAAGTCGTCAACATGCGTACTCGCAAAGAGAAGCTTCCATATTTGGAACACGGTATCTCGCCTCGCCCTGGGCAGATGACCCCATTCTTGATTCTCAAGCAAAGACGCTCGGGGATGATCAACGGCGCCCCTGGCATCGGAAAAACCGTCATAGGTATACTGGCGGCTATGTATGGCATGGAGCCGTTTGTGGTTGTGTGTCCCAACCTCGGTATTCTTGGTCAGTGGGAGGATGAGATAAAAGCCAAGACCAACGTCTCTAAGATAAGTCAGATGCACTCCAAGGCCCGCAAGCGTGGGTACGTTTCATGGCACGAAGCTGAGTGCTTGCTGACTACGCCAGACACGCTGTCAAATATACGTTGGTCGATGCCCCCCGCCTTCTATAACCGTTGGGGAACAATCATATACGACGAGTGTCACCACGCTCCTTCTGAGAAGAGAAGGCACTCACTGTACCTGTTTGACGGTGTGCGTATCGGACTGTCGGCAACTATAGATCGACGCGACGGACTCGACATGCTGCTGTACAGACACATCGGACCAATCATCTATCAGAACCTCACTCTTCCGTTGAGTCCTGATATCATGTTTGTGCCTGGCAAAGCCGAGTTGCATGACGACTGTGGTTACGACGTAGACGTTAACATCTACCGCGCACTAGCCAACTCAGAGCGCTGGAACAGGGACATACTCAACCAGATAGACCACAGGTTGGCCACTGGTCGCCGCGTCCTTGTCATCAGTCACATCAGAGAACATGTTGAAAGGCTCAGCTCCATGTACAAAGGGTCTGGGCTCATCACGCAATTCACTCCGTTTAATGAACGGCATTGGTTGCTGAAACAGAAGCAGCTAACGTTTGGTACCTTCATGTCGTCTCGGGAAGCCCTGGACGGTCCTGAGCTCGATACCGTAATATTCATCACTCCATTCCATGTTTGGGGGGCTTTCTTTCAAGGACTTGGTCGTGTTTCGCGCGACGTAGCTGGAAAAGAGAGACCGCTAGTAATCATCATGGAGCCGGTAGATGTGCACATAGCGCGGGGCATGCTAGACAAGCTGCGCGCCAACATAAAAGCAGAGGGTTATGAGTATAGAAGAACAACTTCTGCACCTATACAGAGACTACGCGCAATGCGAAAGATGCGTGCTGCACCGCAGCCGAACTAACGTTGTCTTTGGACGGGGGGACGAAAAAGGTAATTACGCCGTACCTCCTGAAGAATACGAACTACGGATAGGCAAGGTGATGTTCGTAGGCGATGCTCCAGGGGAGAAAGAAGATGAGACGGGGTTGCCGTTTACTGGCCACCCCGGAGATTTTTTCGAAGATCTCATGAAAGACCCTGGATTTCCGGCATACTTCATCACCGATGCCGTGATGTGTAAGCCGCCAGGCAAGGACAAGCCGAAGGCTATCCACTGGAACGCCTGCCGTCCGCGTATCATGGAGGAGATAAGAATAGTAGACCCGGTCGTCATTGTGGCGATGGGGGCTACCGCTATCAAGACTTTGATTGGTGGAACGGCTACGTCTGTAGTAAGGGCGCGGAAAGAGTTGCACCATATAGATATACCTGGTTACTCTACGAGCTACATAAAACCGGTCATCGCCACTTACCATCCGGCCAGTGTTCAGCGTAAAGGTCAAATAAATCCAGGCTCAGAGCTAGAAGCGTTGCTTAAGGCCCTCATAGAGGCCAAGACAGTAGCCAAGCTGTGGGCTCACTTCGGAAATAGGAGAGATAAATGAGTGACATAGAGAACGAGTACCTCGATAGATGCATAAAAGAGCGCAGCTTAGCATTCGAGATGTTGGAGACTTTTGTCGAGGAAAACAGCGAGATATTCTGTACCTACGACGAGCTGGTCGGGGAGCTTAACAGTGCGACGATCATACTTGATTCTGTGTTGAAGGACATCAAGGAGGTCGGTAACTACGGCAGCTATAGACGTACGTTTAGTGCGCACAAGGATGTCGACACAACTCAGTTCATGATGGTGTATGGCGACATCATCAGACAGCTGCCCCAGCTAGTTAAGGCTGTTGACCCCAAACAGGTCGAGAATGCCATCAAGGCAGGTATGCTGCCAGAGGAGGCAGGTCGGTTCATCATCACCAACGAAAGGTGGAAGACAATGAACAAACCTAAGCTGATTTCTACTCTCAGTGACGCTAAAGGAAAGACCAAGACAAAATGAAGACCCAACGCCGTCGCGAAGGCAGAGTCTCCGTCAACGACGAAGAAGTCGGGTCCGTCAATGACGGCGACTTCAACGTGATTGACGGACTGCCCACTGATTGGTGGACAGACGAAAGACACGTACGTTGCGGCAGGCACGAACGAGATGACAAGGGGAACCTCGTCACTATCGAGGCACATGTAATTACGCGCGGTATCTGCCGCAACAAGAGCGACCTAGACAAGATCAATAGCAAAGCCGTAAACGCTGTAAACGAGCTCTACCTCGAGCTCAGTTTGATGTGGTATGAGGACCTAGCATGAAAATCAGTACACTCGGAACTATCGATATCACAGAGGTTCAGCTACTCAGAGTAGAGCTTGAGCTCTCTGAGTGTGGAAAAGATATGCGAGGTACGGCGCACATACTACTTCGTACATCTAACCCGCAGTTTAAATCTTTCCCACCAATGAAGATGGAGTTCGTCCCTAATCGTAAGTTTGTCGACGAGATACTTGAGGAAATCCTGCTAAGTACCCGCCTTACGAGAGAGAAACGCGTTTTGCCGTCGGAGTAACTGATGTCTGTTGAGCTGGCACTGATACGCTCTGTCTTAGATGGCAGAATGACCGGGTCTATGGACCGCGCTCTTAGGCTAGGCGTCAGCATAGAAAAGTTCAATACCGATGCGGGTGAGACAGCGTGGAGCTTCTTGCTGGAGCATTGGCGTGATGCTGACCATTTTCATGCTATCCCGTCTATGGACCTGTTCAACAGCAGGTTTCCGAGCCTCGATCTTCCGGCAGCCAACGACCCTATCGAGGTGTTAGCTAAGCGACTACAGCACGAGCACAGCGAGCGTCTTGTCAGGAAGGCTGCCAATAAAATACTCAAAGATCTTGACGTAGATAGTAATAATCCGCTCGACCTAGTAGATTGGTTTCGCGCGAATACCTCTCAACTAAGAGTATCAGATAAAAGAGCCGCCGCTAAGCCACTCAGTCTACTTCTGGAACAACACGTCATAACTCCTTACCATAACCCAACCGTATCAAGAGGGCTGCCATTCCCGTGGCGCTTTTTGAACGAACAGACGCAAGGCATGGAGCCGGGGCAGGTGTACATATACTACGGTCGACCAGCTTCTGGTAAATCGTGGTATCTGGCCAAGACAGTAGCTAATCTCATCAAACAGCAAAAGACCAATCTACGTGTGCTGCTTCTTTCCGGAGATATGTCGGAGGAGAAGTTCACTAGGTATCTAGCGTGCTGTATAGCAGAGATACCTGTCTGGGATTTACTAGAGGTGACGTTAACTCTTGATGAATACAAAAGACTTTTAGCTGCCTGGAAGATGATTGAGGAGCTCGAGAATAACGGCGGCTGTATCAATGTCATCAGCGTACCCGGCATAACCGCCGGGGAGCTGTTTGATTTAGCTGCTGACATGAACGCCAACTTCGTCGTCATTGATGCTCTGTATCGTATGAAGGATGAGCGTACGGGCCGCACCAGCACAGAACCTATTGTTCAATCTAACATCGTACAGAGCGTAAAGGACGGAGCTCTAACGTTAAACATCCCTGTCTTGGCTACAACACAGGCCAACAGAGCTGGTGAAGATGTCGCCGACGCGTCGATGACTGAGCAAGCGTTTACTGACGCCATCGCTCAGGAGTCCGCTTTTCTAATGCGCATCAAACCTCTGAAGAACGTAGATGGTACTACAGACAGAGCGCTTTACTTCCCTAAGGTTCGTGACAGTAAAGAAGGGTTCATTGAACCTCAAAGAGTCGGCGGATTGCCGGCCGTGGATTTCAGACATAAGGGCCCTTACGTTACTAAAAAAGTTGATACGACGCGTATCAAGAAGTCAGGAACTGATGAAGGGACTATCATGCCGAAAAAGACTAAGTGGCATAAGGAGTTAAATAATTGAGCCCCCCAGCTATTGACCACGTACTGGGAATTATCCAGGAGCATCTTGGACGTTTCCGTCCTCACGGAAACGGGGTGATGGTGCGGTGTCCGTTCCATTCCGATGGGCGGGAGCGCACGCCATCGCTATCTATCTCTCCTGGGGAAGGTGTTTGGTACTGCCATGCTTGTGGTATCGGTGGCTATCTCAACACCTTGTTGAAAAAGGTAACCGGCAAGGAGTTCAATCTACCCACTGTCGATATTCCCAAAGAAGATGAGACAGGAGTAGACCCGTCATTCTTGTCGTTGTTTGACCCGCTGCCCGATCATATTTTACCGGGATACGATAGATACGAGTTGAAGAAGGCAGGGTTGCGTTACGACCCGTATCGTGAACGAATCATCTATCCGGTACGCGATAAGTACTGGCGCCTGGTAGGAATTGTCGGTCGTCTCACACAAGAGGAGATCGAGGCTAAGAACAACCGGGTTGGTAAGTACAAGAAGTACGCTAAAGCGGAGTGGGGGGTTGATTACATCTTCCACAAAAGCGACCACTTGTGGCCGTTTCACTTGGAGTATAGGCAGCGTTTGCTGAGACCAAGACCAATCATACTGGTAGAGGGTTTCAAAGCAGCTCTCTGGTTGCGTAGTGCCGGCCTGCCGGCTTACGCTGTGATGACTGCCAGTATGTCCAAGTCTCAAAAGAATTTGGCGCTGTGTTCAGCTACACGAGTATACCTGTGGTTTGATTGGAACAGTGCCGGAATAGGCGGCATGATAAAGGCCGCCGAAGAGCTGTACTGGGCTACGCGCGTGTTCATAGTAGCCCCTCCAAGGAACTTTGACTTTACTAAGAAAGCTAACGACCAACCTGACGACTTCTCGTTGGATGTTGTTAGCGACATGATCGCCAATGCCGAGCGCTACAACTCAGAAAGATCAAGAACAAGGAAAAGGAGAACCAAATGGACGAGAAGTTAATGAACTACAAGAGGATGAGAGAGATCCAGCAGAAGGCAAAGGCGATGGCCTCTTCTTCTGGAGGTATCGACTTCCTTGACCAGTGGTACGCGAAGGTGGAGGACCCGAGACCGGCCCACTTCATCTTTCCGGACAACGAGGAGGGTTACATCCCTGTGCCCGTCCACGTCACAGACGATAGAATCGAGTACCCTTGTACGATGCGAGATGACTGCAGAGGGTGTAAAGACGGTGACGATATCAAAGACAAGTTCGGTGTCACTGTCATTGCCTGTGAGTGGCTGCACGACGTTGAAATTACGTCGTTCAGAGGTGACGTACGCACCGCGCTAAAGCCGTGCCCAGGTGAGCGTGGGTGTCCGCACTGCAAAGCAGTCAGGGCTGGTGATGAAACGGTCAGCGAGGCCTATTTCGGTCGCAAGCAAGTTGGCATTTTTCCGGTCACGCAGTTCGCAGCCATTACCAACATGGTCATTGCCGCTAGCCGCAAATGTCGTAAGTGCAACAACAAGCTCGTACCGACCACGCTCATGTGCCCGGAGTGCAACGAAATTCTACTGGAGGTTGGAGAAGGCGGTGTTACTTACGAGATGGTGATCGAGTCGTACGAAGGTAAAGCGCGTTGCCCAGACCACGGTTTCGTTGCGTCGAACTCCATCGATGTGTGCATGGACCCAGCGAACCGAGAAGTGGCGTGCCCCGTAGCCGCTCCGGGAGACCAATATCAGATGATCATCAACGTCAAAAAGACTGGCGACAACTTCCCGACGTTGGTTAGCGATGGTGCGTACTTCGAGGACTTTTGGAGTAAGAACAAGAACCTGACTCACGGGTGTTTGCCGACTGTCGCATTCGTCCCCGATTGGGAGCCAGAGATGCAAGGTGACTTCTTGAACATGCGTAGAAAGATCAAGAAGAACCCCAAGAAACGCCGATAGGTTCGGAGTAACTAGTGAGTATCTACGACAGGCTTTGGTACACGGCGTACAAGAAGTACCCAGACGGAGTAGACGAACCTCCTGACTACGTCGAGATAACCTCTGATAACGTCAGTGAGGTGTGCGACTACTACCGTCTGGGCTGCGGTGACGTGGCGATTGACACTGAAACCTTCGGTAACGCCGAGCATCGTAATGCCGGGAGACGCTATGCCGGTGACGCGTTGCACCAGGTGTACGCCGAGATTTCATGCATCGGCTTCTACGATGGCGTAAAGCTGTTTGCCGCCCGAAGGTCCAACCTATACTCAATCGCCAAAGTGCTGGCTGTGTTGAGAGATGTAGGCTGGACAGCTGTGTACTGGAATGCCGGCTTTGACCGCTCGGTGTTACGAAACAGCGGCCTGCCGGAGATTCTGGAGATACCGTATGTTGATGCGGCAGTCAGAAAATGGATGATTTGTCACCAGCTCGAAGATAAGTCATTCGGAGAAATGCGGTTGGCCTGGTTCATCGAGACCTTGTTACGCGGCGAGAAAGGTAGCTTTCGCGAAGAGGTCGGCATGGATGCTACTCTTGGTGTAGCTACCCTCAGCGATGAGGACTGGGGGAAACTGCTCGTCCGCGTATCCGGAGATGCGTACTACACATTACTAGCTCATCAACTGATATCTGATGTGCTGCCGATAGATCTAAAGAATGAATATTTGGAGGTGGAGGTTCCGGTCTCAGATGTTATCTTCGATATGGAGACACGTGGAGTCTGCGTAGATGTCGAAGCGTGTCTAGAAATAGACGCTGCGCTCAAGGAAGAGGCCCGTAAACTGGAGCGGGCTTTTAATGAACGCGCCCTTAGATATGTGGCGGAGCCCATTAATCTCGCCTCGTACCCACAGTTGTCGGCATATTTCTACGACACACTCAAGTACATATCTCCTCCCAGAGAGCAGGTTCCGGATATTAAATCCGAGACCGATAGATCTACTGGTGAGTCTATCCTGAAGTTCTGGCTCACAAAGTACAGCTCACAGGAGGCCGCCCTGCTGCTTGATTACCGCAAGGTGACCAAGCTTCGGTCCAGTTATATCGCTGCGCCGATGAACGATATGGACAACTACGACAGGATATACCCAAAGACTAATCAAACAGGAACCTCTACGGGGCGCTTCAATATGGAACGCCCTTCGCTCCACAACCTACCTGCTAAAGAAGATGATCGCTGGTTAGAGACGTTTGGGAAGCACCTCAATAAGAACGATAAAGAGCTCCCAGACGATATGTTGGATATGCTGATGGAGCCTTCCGCACGTTACGGATTGCGGAGGATCTATATTCCCAGCCCTGGGAGAATGTTTATTGGAGCTGACTATAGCCAGGTAGAGCTACGTCTCCTGGCCCATTTTTCTGAAGATGAGACGTTGTTGGATGTTTTCCGGACAGGCAAAGATCCGCACAGTGCCACAGGCGCTAAATTGATGGGAGTTTCGTACGACGACTTTGTTGAGTTGTACGCACGCGGAGACATGCGCGCTGTGGCAGCAAGGCGGGCTGGCAAGACTATTAATTTCGCTGTGTTGTATGGTTCCGGAGCTTACCGTTTAGCTGCGCAGTTGAATGTTAGTGTCGAAGAGGCACAGAAATTTATGGATGATTACTTCGGGGCACACCCTGGAGTAGATGCACTGAAGAAGGGTGTTGAATATTATCTCGAGCGCAAGGGCGAAGTGCGGACTATTTTGCGTCGTGTGAGGCCCATCGCTGTGTTTCAGAAAGGTTTCTCATTTGATTTGGATGAGGACCTAACAAAGTACAAGAATGCCGTGCAAGGCTTTGGGGTTATGCAGAAGGGAAGGCGCGAAGGCTTCAACTGCGTTATTCAGGGGTCAGCAGCAGATATCATCAAACTGGCAATGATACGTCTCTACAGGGATAAGCTATTCAGTAAGTATGCCCGCATAGTTCTGACGATTCATGACGAGATCGTAGCGTCGTGTGACGAGCATGTTTCTGACCAAGTGGCTGCACGTATGGTCGATATTATGCGGAACCCATTCGGAGACTCCTCGGTCATGCTGGTACCTTTGGACGTCGATTGTCACATAGGCCGTAACTTGGCCGCCATTAAGTAGGAGCTGCTATGGAGAAGTACGGTGTCGAAGTCGACAAGAAGCCAAACTGCCCGAAGTGCGGTCGGAAGACTGAGACGAGCGGTTTGTGTGGTCAGTGTGGCAGTCAACCTTTGGAAAAGAAAGGCGGCCCTAGTGGCGACAACGAAAAGAAAGAGCATTGACTTCCAACTAGACGTTGAAAAGTACTTGTTGAAGATGGGTACTTCTATTGACGAGGCTATGGAAGAATACTCTGAGGTCGCAGCTGAGAGTTTCGACATCGCAGAATATTACCGACAGAGCCAACGTCGGCGCCCGAACGTGAACTCTCCCTCGTCTTTGGACTGTCCAAAGAAGATGTTCTTCGGTCGGCTTGGGGCTCCCCGTGAGCAACGTATTAAAGCGCAGGGTTTTCTGACCATGCTCATTGGATACCTTCTCGGGATAATTTTCTCACAGCTAGCCGCTGCCATCTATGGTGGTGAGAGTGAAGTCACTGTCGAAATTCCAGAGCTAGGTGTTTATGGCCACTGCGATCATTTCTTCATGTACGCCGAGACCGGTGAACTGATTTTGCTGGAGTTCAAAACACTTGGAAAGTCCACGTTTGAAAAGACTCCGGACTACTACCGCATGCAGACAGCCACTTACGCGCACGGCCTTAACGCCGACAAAGCGTACTTGGTGGTTTTCTGGATGGATGGACGAAGGTTCAAAACGATACCGGTCGATATCGAGAAGTGGTGGCAAGAATCCAAGAGACGTTTCGAGTTAGTTGAGAAGCACACTCACATAGGCATCCCACCTGCTGAGGGGCCTAGTAATCCTTACTTCGCATGTGCGTCTTGTGCTTTTTTCAGGACGTGTAAACCGAAGATAGATCTGCTGCCAAAGGGAGGTCGCTATGGCCGCAAAGGATAAACCGGAGACGGTAACTGTCTCTACCTACGTAGAGAAGGCGGAGGACTTCTCTGAGAATGATGACTTGGAAAACTGTCTTGACGACCCTTCTGACCAAGAAGAGTCTGACGGAGATGACGCAACTAGACACGAGTGGGCGCCTTACAAGTTCAAGGTCGGTTACGAGACCATGCTCAAAAAGTACATGCGCGCCGCTAAGGTGGAGAGGAGAGTGTTTAGCATACTTGGCCCTCCGCCCGGTGAGCCCAGCAAACCGAAGCGGGCTAACTTCGAGTCCGACTCCACCTTCAGAGAGGCCGAGCTACGCTACTATAAAAAGCTTGCTCATCATCTAGGGGTGCGTTGCGCTCGGCTAGAGAACCAGATCAGAGATCTAAAAACCCTTCAGGATGGGATGCGTGCTGACATACGGCGGGCACACCAGTACAAGAAGGATAAGGATCGAGAAGACGAGGTGCGTTGTGATGTACGTTATGTCAACATAACCGCCGAACTCAACGACGTACAGAATGAGCTGAACCTTATGACGGCCTACCGGAAGAAGGCGGAGGGTGAATACCAGCAACGCTCCCGAGCCATTGAATTGATGAAGCTAGGGCGATGAAACGATGGGTTTTCACAGTCGAGCTTATTCCTGACCCAAACGCAGACGACAAAGACATTGACGTTCTGCGGAAGAGGGTTCGAAAGACGGTACATATCGAGCTCGGTGCGTTGTACGAGCCTCGTAAGCCATACGCCATACGGTGTGTTATCTGGCACCCGTTGAAGATTGTTGCCCACTGGGCGTGGAAGAATAGATGTCGTATTCACGAAGCGATAGTCAAAGGTATATGCGAAGGATCCACGATACCTGAGCACTGCATAGCAGCTGTACTATTCTCGTGGCGACCGGACGAAGGCCAACCTAGATTGTTGGCTGACATACAGAGGTTGGAATGGGAGACCAGCAAGATAGCTATTCCGGATCTGGGCAAGATGACTTCGAAGCCTACATGATCTCGGAGTACAACCGGATGTATTTACCTGAGCTGCGGGAGTTAGCTCGCCGAGACGGATACAGTGTTCCTGATCGTCTCAGTAAGGAGGAGTTGATCGAAGTTCTCCTTGGAGTGGCAAAACCACCACCCAACCCGATCGTTGAACACAAGAAGGCATTTATGTCTTTTCTTCGTGAAAATAAGACGTTCCTGCGTAAGGCCCTGACCTGCGACGGGAACTGCATGAATCACCCCACGGAACTATTCTTGCTCTGTCTGAGAAGAAGTGGACAGGCCAAGAGTCACTTTGCTAGCTTAACCAAATAGGAGAGTCTGATGTCGAACGAAGAACTACAGAAAAATTATGATGAGCTGCTTGCTTTCAATGAGGACGAGATCGTAAAGGCTCGTCGCTGCTACTTCGGGATGTACAAAGTGGCGCATGGCAAGGCCCCGCACGTCAAGGTATTGTCGGAGCTCGGTCTGGCAGAACTGCACGCACGAGGTGCCGAGCTGCTCGCCGAAGTCGGTATCGAGGTCGAGGCGCCTACGGTCGCCAAGTCAAACATCAAGTTGGTTGATGAACCGGCCGAGGAAGAAGTCACGGAAACGCCTGTTGAGGAGGTCAAAGAGAAGGCCAAGTCAGCGGCCAAAAACAAGACCAAGCCGGCGGCGGCGGCAAAGGTTGACAATCAGGTACCTGCCAATGTCGACGTCCCTGCAATCGCTCAGGCCGTGGCGGCAGCTATCGGTAAAGAGTTTGAGATCGTGCGCAAGGAGGTAGCCACACTCGGCAAGTCCGTCAAAGATCTGGCCGAAAGCATCGACGAGCTCAGCAAGCAGCGTGCCGAGGATCTGCCGGACGAAATGCGCGAGATGTCCGCCAAGATGGATACCTTTCGTCAAAGCCTGTCTGACGCCCTGTCTTCGGCAGCTATGGAGCTCATGGGTGAGTAACCCTGTGCTTCTGTTTGAGTTCCCTGCGGAACTGGGCAGGCTTTACGGTTTACGAGACGAAGAGATTCCCCAACGTCCTACCCCAAGAGAATTCCTCCGCAGAAAGCGTTCCCGCAAGTAACCTCTACACGGGGACGGTCTATATGACCGTCCCCGCCCCTCTCTTTTCTTAGCTATATCCTTGACGGCTGATAGGCTGTATCGTAAAGTTTGTATGTCTTTAGAGCTTAACAGACAGGAGATAGTATGTCCGCTCACGACATCATTGTTCAAGGATTCGTCGACCAGCACAATCTACACACCTCAGGAGAGGACGTACCGGACGTCGTTGAAAAGATGGCGAGCTCCGTCAACGAGTACGGTCTGGGAGTAGATTTCCCAGATGTCAACTCCGGCGGTGGAATGCTCGATTACGTGTACTCTGGTTTCTGGGATCAACTCGGCGACCACATTGAGAGCGGAGTCGGGGCTGATAGCGCTGAGAAAGTAGCCGCTAATCTGCTGTCAGAAGGGCTGCACATGCTCGACTTCGGGCCTGCCGAAGAGGAGATCACCAAGATCGCCGAGTATATCAGTCAGAAAGAAAACCCGGAGCTGTACCTTGATATCGTGCTCGAGAAGATCGCGGAGAGCCCGACGAGTCAGGTGATGACGCCGCCCAGCCAACGCACGCAACCCTACACCCAGTACGCTGCTGGAGAGACAAGGAAGTTGAAGACTGGCGAGAAACCGGTCGGAACAAACTTCCCTGGCACCAAACCACAGCTTCCCAAAGGGATGGATGCTGGTGAACTGACCCAGGGCGCCAGTGGTATCGCTTCTTTCAAGAGGGCAGCCGAAGGTGGCGGTAAACTCGACGACCTGATGAACTTCCTGAAAACAACCCCAGGCGCTGCTGCAGCTGGAGGTGTTGGTGGTGCTGGTCTCGGTGCTGGCCTCGGCGCTGCCATCAAACCAACAACGACAGTCACCAAGCCGGGACTATTCGGTACCAAGACGACCAAGGTCAAGGCGCGCAACCCGAAGTTGATGGCGCTGATGGCGCTACTCGGCGGCGGACTCGGCGCTGCTGGTGCTGCGGGTGCCGTCGACCCATCTCTCTTAGCCAAGGCCAAAGGCATGGTGTCCTAATGGGCCCCTCTCAGATTGGCAATGTGCTGAAGTCTCGCTTCACGAGAATAGCTAACCGAGGGTTGGGCTCTGGAATGACAATCGCCGAGCTCAAAGGTCCGATACTTCCAAAGATGGAGCGCCCTCGAAGCCTCAGTAAGCTAATCGCTAACGAGAAGGTAGCAGCTGTCTTTTACCAACGTCTTGTAGAGACTGTACTGCCGCTAACTAAGGCGGCAGCGGCGGGCCTACGACCAGCCTACTCTAACCCCTTTGAAGGCCGACATACAAGACGCGGGTATGGGCAGCGCGGGCAGTACGTTGTCCCCCACTCAGACCCCTACAAACCGTCGGAATTATCCAGCAAAGACCCGTCACTGGTAGGTCTTAAGGAACGCGCCCGCGCACGGCGATTGTTTCGAGAGCAGGAGCGTAAGCGTCAGTTGGCTATCGGACGACGTATGATGGGTAAAGCTATTGGCGGCGGTGCAGTAGGCGCAGGCGCTGGTGGTGTTCTTGGTGGTTTACTTGGTCTGCCGTTTGGGCCCGTTGGAGTTGCGGGTGGCGCCACACTAGGTGCTACCGCTGGCGGTACCGCTGGTGGTTTGTACCATGGTGGAGGTGACCTGCTTAGTGGTCAGTTCCTGCAGGATATAGGCATACCGCCCGGTATTATTGGCGGCAAGAAGTAGTTACTTCCTACCTTTCTGAAATTCACGAGCAGCTAATAGAGCAGAGATGGTGTACGGAATTCCTGCGAGCGAGCTGGTAATTCCACGCGCGGCGCCCCACGGAGCGGCCTTTAGCCCCTTCGCTGCAGCCAGCCTTGGAGAGCGCTCCATGAGCTTTTTCAAGACACTTTCAAGATTCTTTTCGACGTAGCCTTTACCCATGCCAACCGTCAAACCAGCGCCCATCGACGGCAGTATGACTTTGAGAATATTGGGAGACTGATCTTTCTTACTTTCGCGTTTGGCTGCCCGCTTGGCCAGCACATGACGCGGCATAACCCCCTTGCCTATAGATACCCCGGCTTGTCCGCCTAGCAGCGCTCCAAGCGGGATGCCAAGGAGAATGCCCAAGCCGCCCAGCCCAGGAGACTTTCCGATGACCTTCTTGACGGCTTTACTGGCTCCGGCTCCGAGCAGTCCACCAGCGGCTCCTCCAGCAGTACCACCGCCGACAAGACCAAGAGAGCCCAGTGCCATCTCCGCAGGGCCTGTACCACGAAGTCGAAGCTGCTCAGCACGGCGTGCGTGCATACGACGCAACTCCGCATCTACCGCCTCTGAGTTTGGTTGGGTCACCCGCCTGATACCGAGTTTACTTATTTTGTCGCGCTGCATAAACTCGTATGGGTTTACCTTCGGCTCGCCAAGTCGACCAGCAAGGACAGCTCCTCCGCCAGCTCCTAACAGAGTACCCAGCAAACCAATACGGCCGCGCCCTTTGGCTTGTCCGCTGGCTCCAGCAATTCGCTTGACAACGTCTTTGTCGAGCTTGCCCTTGCCCAGCATTTTCAACGCAAAGGGGAATTCCTTGGATAGACGCCGGCGCACGAGCTCTTCGTGGCCTTTATTAGCCAACAGACGGCCGCCGACGCCACCGCCTATCGCTCCAATCAAAGCTTCAATGTCTTCGCGAGCCATGAGCGCTCCTATTTGGGATACAACTCCCCAGACTATACCGCAACGAAAGGGAGGAGTCTATGATCAGACTTGCTCTTCCCAACACTCTATTGAAAAGCGGCCGGTCACGATGATCTTCGCACCGTTAGCCGGGATGTCGGCCAGTCCCTCAAACTCCGCAGCCCACGCCTCATGCTCAGGAGCCTCGGAATCGGGCTCGCTATCGACGGTCATGGCGCTGAGCTCGGTGATCAAAGCGCTCGCCTTGACGAGATCGAGAATGGTCGAAGTACCGTTGGCCGTGATTTCCAGCCCGGTACCCTCAGCACCAATAAGGTTCAGATCAGCGCGGCTGACGTTGTAGCTCGTAGCTGCTGCACCTGGCACTGGCTTGACACTCTTGCCAGTGATCTTACGACTCTTCTTATTGTAGTTCGGCATGTTTTTCTCCTTAGGCGTAATTTTTAGCCATCTCGAGCAGCTGGCCCTCTGAGAAGCCAAGCTGCATAGCCATATGTCGTATCATATTCCAGAGCTGCCCGACAGCACCTAGCTGAAGAGCAGTCATTTTCTTCCCGCTGATGAACCCGTTCTTCATGACTCCAAGTTCTTCCAGGCGCTGTTTGTCGTCCGGTCGTATCTTCGTTGTGTCTTCTGACATCTCGCTGCGCGCAGCAGCCACAAGAGCGATGTCATCTTCGTCGTCGAAAGGACCCTGGTCTGTTCCATCAAAGTAATAATCGCCGTTACCCTTGATAATGAAGCGCGCTAAATTCGTGTTGGCGACTACGAAGATGTTGTCGTCAGTACCGAAGATGGTTGTTCCATTGCTCTCGTCAGCCTTGTACGCTCTGACACAAACAGTTCCTATAGAAGTTGTGTTACTCTCCGATGTATCTGCGTCTACAGCATACCCGTTCAAACACAGCCCGATAACTGCAGAAGAACCCGTACCTACGAACCCAGAGATATTCATACCGCCGTAGGGAGCTGGAGACGTCCCAGTATAATACATGCTTATCTTACCGTACGTATCGGCGTTTTCTCCAGGAGTAGTTGTGAATGGGTTATTGATGTTGTCTTGCTGAAGGCACAAAGAGGCGCCTGTGTTTGAACCTAAGTGCGAGTTTACTCCTCCCGGACTGACATCGGCTAACGCTTCGTTTCCTCCAGCGTACAGAGACCCGGCTATAGTAAGAGTTCCCCCTACATTGAGCTTCAACTTGGCGGCTGCCGTAGCATTCGTTACTGCTAGCATAAGATCGGTGTCGGACTTCAGCTCACCAACATTAAGAGATCCGTCATCCTCAAAGCAGTCCAAGCGAATACAAGGTATCGAGGAGGACGGATTAGTCATAAAACCTTCTATCGTCACAGGACCGGCCCCGCCAGACGAGATGCCTCTTACGGTCAGGCCTCCGTTCGCTGTGGTAGATTTTCTGAGTTGTCCGTGTGTGTCGGGCTCTACTGCGGCAGTCATAGCGTGCGTGAACCCGGAGTCCTTCATAGTGACAGCGTTAAAATCTATTGTCGGGAAGGGGCCCCCAGAACGCGCACTATGATTCAAACACAGCCCTCCGTCGTCTACATCAGGGGAAAGCTCAGCTGTCGACACCCAACCAGTAGTGAATAGTTTTCCTCCGGTATAGACGTCTCCGTTACCCTTCGTCAGTAATTTAATCGACGCTGCGTTCGCTACAGCAAACAAGTCTTCCCCGTCGGCCAACGCAACTGCGCTGGACCCGCTGGCTTTGTAACCGCTGACGACTACTACACCGCTGGTACGTCCTGTCGTCGGGCTTTGTGTAAACCCGCGAAGGATGATGCCCGGACCATCTACTTTCGCAAGTCCCGTAGCTAGGAGTCCGCCTTCGGATGCGTCTACTTTACTAAACGCGGCATACGTGTCCTCTTCTGCGATGGTAGTAAACGGATGAATAACGTCACTGTTTTTGAATGTCAGGACGTTAGCGTCACCGGAATTATGATCAAGGCATAGACCGCCAGGGTCTACATCGGGAGAGATCTCTCCGCCTGTTGTTATGATGACATCGACGCCGAGCTCTAAGTTCCGATTCGTCATATTAAACTGGGCAATTGTTATTGAATCATCTTGGAACTCTATGTTGCCTTGTGCTCCTCCGCCCGAACCGACAGCAAGACGGAGATCACCAGAGGTGCCTGATGCAGAGTCGCCTG
>Ga0307377_10002610_pt1 | contig 21076 bp, 13 predicted proteins | sample TR3MG_FD_202535 | JGI IMG/M metagenome (GOLD analysis project Ga0307377, IMG submission 202535) | Soil microbial communities from Risofladan, Vaasa, Finland - TR-3 | ecosystem: Environmental > Terrestrial > Soil > Coastal area > Acid sulfate soil | place: Finland: Risofladan, Vaasa | collected...
ACGGCGTGGATCCCCAGCGGCAGTTTTTCTATCCCGATGTCGTCCGCCCCTACGACGCTTCCCTGACCATCCAGGGCAATCTCTACCGCTACAACGGCGGGGTCTCGGGGAGCGTGGCCAGCATGGCCCCGACCTCTGCGGCCGCTCCCGCCGCGGGAACGGGAGCGGGAACGGGCGGCGCCCCGGGGCTCGCCCTCCGCGAGCCCTGGAGCGCCGACTCGACGCCGGCTGCGCCCGGGGCCTCGGCGGCGGCCTCGGCCGACGCCGGCCCGGCAGCCGCCGCCCCTTCGGCCTCGGCCGCCGCTTCCGGCCCCGCGGCCCCGTCGGGCGCGTCCGGCGGCATCGGTACGTTGGGCGACTTCAGGACGCCGGCCCGCGCGCCGGACTTCGCGGCCGCTTCCGGCGCGAATCCCTGGGCAGCCTCGGTCGACTGGGGCGTCACACCTTCCTCCTATCTCGAAGAGCGCTACAAGAGCGACGTCTGGGGCTCCCCGGCCGATATCGATTTCTCGCCGCTGTACTCGCTGGTGAGCTACAACCTGAACGCGACCGTAGGCGCCAAGGCGGCGTACCGGCAGACCCTCTTCACCGCGGGCCTGGGGCTGACCTGGATCGACCAGAACCAGTTCCGGCCCTACCTGTACGACCAGGGCGACTACTCAAGCGGCGCCGCCGCCTACCGGCTCAGCGACTACCAGTACCGCTCGCAGCAGCTCGGCGCGAGTCTCCGTCTGGGTTCGCAGCCCTTCGCCGACGACTGGCTCTGGGCGCCCACGACGCTCAGCTATTCGCTCGACGCGACCGTCTACGGTCTCCAGTTCTCCGCCCTGGACGCGAACAACAACCCGGTCTACACCCGGAACTACCTCGGCTGGAACTCCGGCAGCATCACGACGAACAGCGCCACCCTCACGCTGGGCATCCAGCCCTGGAACGCCACCCAGAGCCTGGCGCTCACGGCGACGATGCCGCCCACCTCCGAATCCTATGCGGCTCTCCTGAGCCTCAAGGCGGGACCCGCCGCCCTGACCATGCAGGACCGGGCCTACCGCCCCACCGCCGGCCAGAGCTTTTCCTTCGATCCGCTCACCTCCACCTTGACCTTGGGCGTCGCGCCCTGGCCCGTGCTCGCCGACACCCTCATCTACGATTTCGCGGCCGGCCAGCCCCAGTCGAACACCAGCTCGCTCGGCTGGGCGGGGGTCTCGGTCGCGCTGACCGAGCAGAACACGCCCTCCTACGACTACATAATGAACTCCGGCTGGTACGCCAACAACGACTCGGCCTTCCGCTTCACCGATCTCGCCATCGGCGTCAACGAGACCCTGCAGACGGACAAGTCGCTGCCCACCGTGTGGTCGCTCGGCCTCAACAGCTCCCTGGACCAGAACATCATCCAGTTCTCGAACTCCACCTTCACCTTCGGCCTCACCCTGGGCTACAAGATCAGGAACATCCTCGACATGGCCTTCTCGATCCAGTCCCAGAACACCGCCTTCTGGCGCTACTACCCGCAGCTCTTCCCGCAGATCGACGACGTGGGCGGCGCCGACCTGTGGCGGCGGAACATCGTGCAGGACCTCGCCGATTCCCTGTCCGTCTGGGACAGCGCGGCCTTGCAGCGCGGTCTTTTCAAGCTCAAGACGCTCTCCTTCACGGTGCTGCACGACCTCGAGGACTGGACCCTCAGCCTTCAGGTCGCGGTCTCGCCCATACTCAGCTCCGACATGCGCAACTATGTCCTCGACACCACGGTCTCCTTCCTCGTCACCTGGAAGGACCTCTCGATGGTGAAGTCCAATGTCCAGTACGATTCGCAGGGCATCCCCCAGGGCAACCCGCAGACGATCACGTACTGAGCTGAGTCGTCGCCCTTGGGCGTCGCCCTTAGGCATCGCCCAAGGGCGTTGCATTTTTTGGGTGGCGTGGGTAGAGTGAACTCCAGGAGAGCCCTTGGACAGTACCGCCGGTATAGTGCTGGAAGACACCAATCTTCTCGCGGATCTCTGCGGCGCGAACGACTACAACCTCCGCATCATGGAGAAGCTGGTCGGCAGCAAGGTATTCAGCCGCGGAAACGAGCTCTTCCTCGAGAGCGGCGACGAATCTTCACGCGTGCTTTTCCGCGCCTTGGTCGAGCGGCTCGTCGAGTCCATGGGAGAGGGTCTCGCGCCCTCGCCCGAGCTCATCATCGCTCTGCACGGCGATCTGACGCCGGAAGGTCGCCCCTCCGGCTCCTGCGGCGAGGGCGAGCGCGGCGACTTCTTCGACGCCTGCATGCAGGTGCCCGGCGGCTTCGGCAAGGTCTTCCCCCGCTCGAAGTCCCAGGCGCTCTACCTCAAAGGCCTTTCCTCCTACGATCTCACCTTCGCCGTGGGGCCGGCCGGCACGGGCAAGACCTACCTGGCCGTGGCCTGGGCCCTCCGCGAGATACTCAGCAAGAGCAGGCGCAAGCTCATCCTCACGCGGCCCGTCGTGGAGGCGGGCGAGAGCCTCGGCTTCCTCCCCGGCGACCTCGTGGCCAAGATCAGCCCCTACCTGCGCCCCCTGTACGACGCCATGGAATCCATCGTGCCCTTCGAGGTGGTGCGCCGCCTCGAGGAGAGCCGCGCCATCGAGGTCGCCCCCCTCGCGTACATGCGCGGGCGGAGCCTCGCGAACTGCGTCGTCATCCTGGACGAGGCCCAGAACACGACCAAGGAGCAGATGAAGATGTTCCTCACGAGGCTCGGGGAGGGCAGCCGCGCCGTGGTGACGGGCGACATCACCCAGATCGACCTGCCCCGCAAGGGCGAGTCGGGCCTGGTCCACGCCTTGCAGGTGCTCTCCGGCGTCGACGATATCTTCGTCTCGAGGCTGGACTCTCGGGATGTCGTGCGCTCGCCCCTCGTCCGAAGGATCATCGAAGCGTATGAGTCCGAATAAGACGGGCTACCCCCTTTTCCCCGGCCTGCGCTCGGCAGGAGGCCTGCGTTCGGCCATCGCCGAGCGCCTGCGCTCCTTCCGGCCGGACGGCGGCGTGGCCGCCGCGATCGGCATCCTGTCGGCCCTGGCCTTCGTCCTCCTCCTCCTCCTCGGCCCCGGGGCCGTGGCCTCGCGCATCGACCCCTCGGAGATTCGCCCCGGCCAGGTGGCTAACCGCGACATCGTGGCCGACCGGGAGATAAGCTACGTCGACCAGAAGGCCACCGAGCTCCGCATCGAGGCCGAGCTGCATCTGGTCCTGCCCGTCTACGAGGTCGACGACAAGCCGGCTTCGCGCGCGATGGAGCGCTTCCGCGGCTTCCAGGACCTCCTCGACGAGCTCGTGGCCCGGAGGCTCGCCGGCGACACCCTCTACCTCAAGGTCCAGAGCGCCTTTCCCGGCCTCATGTCGAAGGACGAGGTCCTGGCCCTCGCCCGATCGCCCCTGCGTTCGCAGGCGGAGGCCTATGCCGAGTCCATGCTCCGGAGCCTCCTGGAGAACGGCATAGCGGCCATTCCCGCCTCGGGACTGTCGCAGTACAACCCGGACTATGTGGAGCTGCGCAGACTCAAGGACGGCCGCCCTCGGTCGGAGGAGATCCCCGCCGGACGCCTCGTGACGCTCAAGAACCTCGAGGACGCGATAGATCGGGAGAGCTCAGTGCGCCGTCTGGCCCGTCCGCTGGCCGCGCTGGCCGCCGGGCTCGTGCGCAGTTTCGCCGTGGAGGACGCTTTCTTCGACGCCGATCAGAGCTCGCGGCGCCTCGACGAGGTCCGCGAGCGCGTGGAGCCGGTGGTGCGCACCATCGCCAAGGGCGAGCGCCTGGTGCGCCAGGGCGCGATCATCACCGAGGCGGACGCCGAGCGGCTGTCGGCCGCCTTCGGCTCGGCCTCGCGGATAGACTGGGGCGCCACGGTCGCGAGCCTCGGCCTGATAGCCGCGGCCGTCCTCCTCGGCCTCTTCTTCCTGGGCGGGGAGATCGAGGGGCGGAACCTTTCGCGGCAGAATGCCATCCTCAGCGCCCTCTCCGCCTTCGCCTACTTCGCCGTGGCCCTCGCGCTCGCCCGCGCAGCGCCGCCCGTGCCGCTGGGGCTGGGCTTCCTCCTGCCCACGGCCCTCCTGTGCATGCTCTCGGCCATCATGATGGGGCCGCGCTTCGCCGTCCTGTTCGCCCTCGTCCTGGCCCTCCTGGCCCAGGCGGCCTCGGGCCTCGACGCCCGGCTCTTCGTCTTCTCCCTGCTATCCGGCACCGCCGCGACCTTTTCGGTGCGGGCGGCGCGCTCGCGCATCGACCTCGTCAAGGCGGGCGCCATCCTGGCCTTGCTCGAAGCGGCGGCCGCGGTCATCTCCGCCATTCCCGGGCCGATCGGGGCCTCGATCCTCTTCTCGACGGCCCTGTGGGGCGCCGTGAACGGCTTCGGCTGCTCCATCGTCGCCCTGGCCCTCCTGCCCGTCCTGGAGCAGGCCTTCAACCTGCCCACGCGCTTCAGGCTCATGGAGCTCTCCGACCTCAACTCGCCCATCTTGAAGCGCCTCCTCACCGTCGCGCCGGGCACCTACAGCCACTCGGTGACGGTGGCCCACCTCGCCGAGTCGGCCTGCCGCGAGATCGGCGCCGACCCCCTGCTGGCGCGGGTCGGCGCCTACTACCACGACATCGGCAAGATCGAGCAGCCCGAGTATTTCATCGAGAACCAGGCCGGCTACAACAAGCACGACGAGATCAACCCGCGGCTCTCGGCCACGGTCATCCGCAGCCACGTCAAGCTGGGGGCCGAGCGGGCCCGCTCGCTCGGCCTGCCCCAGGCGGTGATCGACATCGTGGCCCAGCATCACGGCAACGCGGTGATCACCTGGTTCTACGACCAGGCCCGCAAGACCGAGGGCGGGGCCGAGGCCGACGACTTCGCCTATCCGGGACAGCCGCCGGCCTCGCGCGAGGCCGCGGTCGTCATGCTCGCCGACTCGGTCGAGGCCGCGTCCCGCACGCTCAAAAGGCCGACCATGACCCGCCTCGAGGACTTCATCCGCGAGATCATCATGGACAAGGTGCGCCAGGGCCAGCTCGACCGCTGCGACCTCACCTTCAAGGATCTCGACACCATCCGCACGAGCTTCACGCGCATCCTGGCGGGGCAGTTCCACTCCAGGATCGAGTACCCCAAGCACCGGGAGAGCGCCCGATGAACGCCGTCGAGATTTCGGTCGAGGGTGTCGGGACGCCCGATTGGCTCGACCGGGCGAGGGATTTCGTCCTGGCGGCCCTCGGCCGCCAGGGGAAGGACAACTGGGACCTGTCCATACTGCTCTGCGACGACGCCTTCATCCGCGGCCTCAACCGCCAGTACCGCGACCGCGACGAGCCGACCGACGTCCTGTCCTTCGAGCAGGGCGACGCCTATCGCGGCCCCGGCGGCGAGGAGCGCTTCCTGGCCGGCGACATCGTGATCTCGCTCGAAGCGCTTTCGCGCAACGCCCAGGAGTACGGGATCCCGCGCGACGAGGAGCTCCGGCGCCTGCTCGTGCACGGCATCCTCCACCTTTCGGGCATGGACCACGAGGACAACTCCCCCGAGCGCCCCATGCTCAGGCTGCAGGAGGAGATCCTGGCGGAGCTCGCGCGGTCTTCCGGCCCCGGGGGCCGCATCCTATGAGCCGCCTCCTCGACCGCTTCTTCGGGCGCCGCCCCGAAGACGAGGAGCGCCCCTCCTCCGAGACCGAGGGCGCGGCCTCGGATCAGACCGAGGAGCGCGCGGCCGAGCGCCGCCAGATGATCAAGGGCGTCCAGGAGCTCGCCGAGACCACGGTCAAGGAAGTGATGGTCCCGCGCATCGACACCGTCTTCCTGCCCATCGAGATCGGCCGGGACGAGCTCCTGGATAAGGTCATCGCCTGCGGGCACTCGCGCATCCCCGTGTACCGCGAGACGATAGACGAGGTGGTCGGCGTGCTCTACGCCAAGGACCTCCTGCGCGCCCTCGTGAAGGGCGGCGAGGTCTCCCTTCCGGAGCTGGTCCGCAAGCCCTACTTCGTGCCCGAGTCCAAGCGCATCGACTCGCTCCTCAGGGAGTTCAAGCGCAGGCGCGTCCACATCGCCGTCGCCATCGACGAATACGGCGGCGTGTCGGGCATCGTCTGCCTCGAGGACATCATCGAGGAGATCGTCGGCGAGATCCAGGACGAGTTCGACGAGGAGGGCGAGGACGTGGTCACGCTCGGCGAGGGCATCTGGCTTTGCGACGCGAGAGCCGACCTCGACGACCTCAACGAGGAGCTGGGCCTCGACCTTCCGGCCGACGAGTTCGACACCCTGGGAGGCTACGTCTTCGACCTCTTCGGCAAGATTCCCACCCGCTACGAGCGCATCCGCGCGGGGGAGCTGGACTTCACCGTCCAGGACATGGACGGCCACCGCATCACGAGCGTAAAGATCGCGCGGCACGAAGACCTCCCCGAGACGGTCGACGCGGCTTCGTCCCGGGGCGAGTCCGACGCCGAGAGCCGCGAGGGAAAGGCCTGAATCGCATGCGCACCAGATTCGCCGCGATCCTCCGCCCGGGCCTCGCCCTGGGACTCTGCTTGGGCCTGGGGCTCTGCCTCGCGCCGCCCGCGTTCGCGCAAAGCTCCGCCGCGCAAAGCTCGGCCGCGCAAAGCTCGGCGGGCGCCCCCTCCGCCCTCACCGCTGCGGATTCGCCCAACGTTTCCGCGGGCCAGGGCGCCGACGCCTCCGCTCCCGTCTTCACCGGGGATGCGCGCGGCATTTTCGCCCAGGCCGAGGACCTCCGCTTCTCCGGCGACTGGTACGGCGCGATCGAGGGCTACCTCGCCGCGCTGGAGCGCAACCCCAGCTACGGCGAGGCGCTCTACGGCCTCGCGGAGTGCTATTACGAGCTGGAGCAGTACGACCAGGCCCTTTCCTACGCGCGCCGGGCCGCTCCCTTCCTCCGGGGCGATTCGCGCCTCGCCGACCTCGAGGGCTTCATCGACGTCGGGCTCGCCGATCTCGCCGGGGCCCGCGCCTCGTTTCAGGCGGTGCTCGCGCTCCGGCCCAACGACCTGGACGCCCGCTTCGGCATGGCCCTCCTCGACCTCGCTGCCGGCAAGAAGACCGAGGCGAGGCTGCGCCTCGAAGACAGCCTCAGGCTCTCGCCGCAGAACGCGCGGGCCCTGCTGTCGCTGGCCGTCATAGCCTCGGACCAGGGCCGCTCCCGCGAGGCCCAGGCCCTCATCGAAAAGGCCTTGCGCTACCACGGCAGCGAGCCCCGCACCCAGTACGTAGCGGCCCGGCTCTCGGCCGAGGCCGGCGACACGGCGGGCGCCCTCTTCCACGCCAGGACCGCCCTCCAGCTCAAGAGCGACTACCCCGAGGCCCGGCTGCTCCTCGCCTCGCTCCTCTACGAATCGGGCTCCTACGACCAGGCCATCGCCCTCATGCGCGCCGCCGTGGCCGCCGACCGCTCCGACGGCCTGGCCTGGTATACGCTCGGGCTCGCCCAGGTGGGCGCCGGCAAGACGACCGAGGCGATCTACAGCCTCAAGACCGCGGCCTCGCTGCGCCCGGACGACGAGATCGTGCGCCTCGCGCTCGAAGACGCCGTGATGGACGGCACTCCGCTCGAGGATATCGCGCGCAACCCTTACGCCGAGTGGCATTTCCGCCGGGGGCGCGATTTCGAGGATCGCAGCTACTTCGACGAAGCCCTCTTCGAGTACCGCCGGGGACTCACCATCTATCCCTACTCGACCACCGGGCGGCTCCTGTACGCCCATCTGCTCAAGGAGCGGGGCTACCCCGGCCGCTACCTCGGCGAGCTCAAGTTCATCAGGAACGAGGGCGCGGCCGACCGGAACGTCCAGGACGCGATCGAGATCTACGACTCGCTGCTCGTCGACTCGGTGGGCAACTCCTGGTCCATCGACGAGAACTCCCTGACCAAGCGGCCCTACAAGCTGGCCCTGTTCTACGAGGTGCAGCCCGGCGACCGGATCCACGCCGCGGACGAGGCCCTGCTGGCGCGCTACGTCAAGGACATTTTCGCGTCCTCCACGCGCCTGTCCGTCGTGGGCTCCCCCCTCCGCGCGGCCGCCCTCTCGGCGGCCTTCCGCCGCGCCCGCGAGATGGGCGCCGACTACTTCCTCATCCTCAAGACCAGCGAGACCGAGCGCCATATCCAGATCGACGCCGAGCTGCGCGTCGCGCGCACGGGCAGTCCCGCCGCCTCCTTCGGCGCCTACCGCACGGGCAACGACCGCGTCAAGAACGCCGTGTCGCAGGTCGTGGACTCGATCGAGACGGCGCTGCCGCCGCAGGGCGGAATTCTGAAGCGACGCCAGGACACCGTTCTCGTGGACCTCGGCAAGGCCGACGGCATCGCCGACGGGGCCGCGCTCCTCGTCATCAAGCAAGGCCGGCTTCAGGTCAGACCCGAAGGACTCGGCCTGAGCTATCCGGACTCGGCGATCCTGGGCCAGGTGACCCTCACGCGGGTCGGCGAGGAGGCGAGCGAAGGCACGCTGAAGAGCTCGGGCTTCTTCGACACGGTGAACATCGGCGACCGCGTCGTCCTGGCTCCTCTGCCCGGCTCGGGCAATGCCTCGGCGGGCGGCAGCGCGGGGCAGGCCGCCCCGGCTCTCGCGGCCGCTCGATCGGCTCCGGGCTCGTCCGCCTCCGGCCTGCCGGCGAATGCCCTGCCGGGGCTCTTTCTCTTCGTGAGGAGTCTGCGTTAAGGCCTGGTTGCCCGGGAGGGGCGTTTGCGCGAAGCTCCGGTCGCGAAAAGCCAAGGCAGCTCATGTGAGACCCATCGCAGTTTTGACGACCTTGGCCTGTCTATGACTTTAGTCACATTTCGGATACCAAAATGTCGTTTTGGTATCCGTATCACCTCCTTGTGGAAAACGCCGAATTATTCTAGAGTTTTCATGCGGTCACCGCGGTGGCCGCGGCCGTTCCGGCAACTCATCTCGACCATGCGAAAGCAAAAAGGAGGGTCATGATGAATCCGTATATCAAAGAGGTCCTCGCGGACCTCAAGGCTCGCTACCCCTGGGAGAGCGAGTTTCTCCAGGCTGCTGACGAGGTGCTCGAATCGATCTCGCCGCTCATCGACGCCGAACCCAAGTACAAGTCGGAGCGCATCCTGGAGCGCCTCACCGAGCCCGAGCGCACGGTGATGTTCCGCGTGCCCTGGATGGACGACAAGGGCGACTACCGCGTCAACCGCGGCTACCGCGTCCAGTTCAACAGCGCCATCGGCCCGTACAAGGGCGGCCTGCGCTTCCACCCGAAGGTCAGCCTCTCGACACTCAAATTCCTCGGCTTCGAGCAGATCTTCAAGAACTCCCTCACGGGCCTGCCCATGGGCGGCGGCAAGGGCGGCTCGGACTTCGACCCCAACGGCAAGAGCGAGAAGGAGATCATGCGCTTCTGCCAGAGCTTCATGACCGAACTCGTGAAGCACGTCGGCCCGGACACCGACGTCCCCGCCGGCGACATCGGCGTGGGCGGCCGCGAGGTAGGCTACCTCTTCGGCCAGTACAAGCGCATCGCGAACGAGTTCACCGGCGTCCTCACCGGCAAGGGCCTCAACTTCGGGGGTTCCCTCGTGCGGCCCGAGGCCACGGGCTTCGGCGCGATCTACTTCGCCGAGGAGATGCTCAAGCTCCGCGGCGACAGCCTGGCGGGCAAGACCATCGCGGTCTCGGGCTTCGGCAATGTGGCCTGGGGCGCCTGCATCAAGGGCAGCCAGCTCGGCGCCAAGGTCGTCACGATCTCCGGCCCCGACGGCTACGTCTACGACCCCGAGGGCATCGGCAGCCAGGAGAAGTGGGACTACCTCACCCAGATGCTCGTCATCAACCGGGAGAAGGTCGAGACCTACGTCAAGAAGTATCCCCAGGCCAAGTTCTTCGCCGGCAAGAAGCCCTGGGAGCAGAAAGTGGACATCGCCATGCCCTGCGCCATCCAGAACGAGCTCGACGGCGAGGACGCGAGGACGCTCATCGCGAACGGCGTCAAGGCGGTCGTCGAGACTTCCAACATGGGCTGCACGCCCGAGGCCTGGAAGCTCTTCGTCGAGAAGAAGATCCCCTTCGCTCCCGGCAAGGCCGCCAACGCGGGCGGAGTCGCGACTTCCGGAATCGAGATGAGCCAGAACTCCATGCGCCTCACCTGGGGCGCCGAGGAGGTCGACAAGCGCCTTCACGAGATCATGGTCAATATCCACAAGACCTGCCACGAGACCGCCAAGAAGTACGGCTTCGAGGGCAACTACATCGTGGGAGCGAACATCGCCGGCTTCAAGAAGGTCGCTGACGCGATGATCGACCAGGGCCTGGTCTGAGATAAGAGTCTTTTGAAATGCATGGCGGCCGTCCCGATGGACGGCCGCCGTTTATTTAGGTGCGCCCGGGGCTGTGGCGCCTGCGCGATAAGCTTAGGGCCATTGCCTCACGGATAGGCGACCGGGGATGTTATCTTGAATCGCATATCCTCGGCCGTGCCGGGGAAGCTCTCCTGGGAAGAAAGTCCGACGCCTGCATAGAATCCTGCCGTGCCGCTCGTGAACGGAGATGAAGAGTCCGTAAAGCTGACAGGAACCGTCCCGCTGTTGAAGGTGATTTTATAGGTACCCGAGACGGTTTCAGTTACAGAGATCGTGCGATGCCTGTCGTGACGTGAAGGCTGTCTTGCTGCATCAGTGTCGCGGCTATGGACCCGGCCCGTCGACGATCCCCCGGAACACTCTTGGAAGAGCTCCCGACCTCGGGTAAGCTGATGCCCGAGGGGGAGGCCCGAGCTCGCCCCGAGGGGAGGCTCCATGCACTTCGACGAACTCATCGACGCCTACGACCGTTCGCGCCGGCAGCGCAACGTCTTCCACGATCTCATGCGCTACCGCGTCCGCGAGGTGCTCCTCGTGGCGAGCCTCTACGATTCCTTCGTCGTCGAGTCGGACGGGGTGCTGACCGAGCAGATCTACGGCGAGTACTTCCAGCTCAACCTGAGCGCGGTTCCGCGCATCTCCTGCGCCTACACCGAGACCTCGGCCCTGGAGATGTTCTCCAGCGGGGTCTACGACCTGGTGGTCATCATCGCCGGACTCGACTTCGACCGCCCCCTGACCCTGGCCTCCAGGCTGAAGACCGCCTTTCCCTCGGTGCCGATCCTTCTCATGGTGACGAACAACTCGAGCTATGCGGCCCTCGACCAGTCCCGGCCCGAGCTCAGGTTCATCGACCGGGTCTTCGTCTGGAACGGCTACTCCAAGCTCTTCGTGGGCATGATCAAGTACGTCGAGGACTTGCGCAACGTCGATGCCGACACGCGCACGGGTCTCGTGCGCGTCATCCTCCTCATCGAGGACTCGGTGCGCTACTACTCCCGCTACCTGCCGGTCCTCTACAAGGTCGTCCAGCGGCAGACCCAGGAGCTCATCGAGGAGGAGCCGGGCGTCGAGACCCGCAAGCTCCAGCGCTCGCGGGCGCGGCCCAAGATCCTGCTCGCGTCCACCTACGAGGCGGCGGAGGAGCTGTTCCGGCGCTATGAGTCCCACATCCTCACGGTCATCACGGACCTCCGCTTCCCGCGCGAAGGCGCCGTCGACGACGAGGCCGGCTTCAGGTTCCTCGATATGGTCAAGTCCCGGCTCCCGGACCTGCCCGTGATGATCCAGTCGAGCGAACAGGACGTGGCGGAGCGCGCCGCCGCCATGGGCGCGGATTTCGCCGACAAGAACTCGGAGTCGCTCGAGCACGAGCTCACCACCTTCATGCGCGAGCGCCTGGGCTTCGGCCCCTTCCGCTTCCGCAACGCGTTGGGCGACGTCATATCCGTGGCGCGCACCATCGACGAGTTCATGGAGAAGCTTCGCGAGGCCCCGGCCGAGAGCGTGCTCTACCACGCTGGCCGGAACGATTTCTCGACCTGGCTCAACGCCCGCGGCGAGACCGAGTTCGCCCGCCGCCTGAGACCCTACCAGATCGGCGACTTCATCTCGTCCCAGGAGCTGCGCGGCTTCATCATGCGCCTCCTGGAGGAGGTGCGGCGGGAGCGCTCGCGGGGCGGCCTGCCCGACTTCGAGGAGAAGATCCTGCGCGACGACAACAGCATCTCGCGCCTCGGCGACGGCTCGGTGGGCGGGAAGGGCAGGGGCATCGTCTTCATCCGCAGCCTCCTCGACAACTTCGACTTCTCCAAGCACCTGGACGGACTCGACGTGAAGATCCCTCGCACGGCCTTCGTGGGCATCGACGAGTTCGAGAACTTCCTCGAGTCCAACGGGCTCTGGTCCTTCGCCTTCTACGAGGCGGAGCCCGAGGAAGTGCGCAGCCGCTTCCTGGCCGCGTACCACGACGACGAGCTGCGCGACCGGCTTCGGCGTTTCGTGGCCTCGACCTCGCGCCCGCTGGCCGTGCGCTCTTCCGGGCTCTTCGAGGACATGCTCATGCTGCCCTTCTCGGGGATCTACGACACCTTCATCATACCCAACGCGGCCCCCGACCTCGAAGTGCGCCTGGACCAGCTGTGCCGCGCCATCAGGCTCATCTATGCGAGCCTCTTCTCCGCCAAGTCGCGCGAATACTTCGAGATGGCCAAGTACAATCTCGAGGAGGAGCGCATGGCCGTGGTGATCCAGGAGCTCGTGGGCTCGCGGCACGGCCGCTGGTTCTACCCCCACGTCTCGGGCACGGCCCAGTCCTTCAACTACTATCCGATCTCCTACGTGAAGCCCGAGGACGGGCTCTGCGTCGCCGCCCTGGGGCTGGGCTCCTACGTCGTGGGCGGAGGGACGGCCTACCGCTTCTGCCCGCGCTATCCCAAGCTCGACGTGGTCTCCCCCGAGCACCTGCGCGAGAATTCCCAGCGGCGATTCCGCGCCCTCGACATGGAGGCCGCGCGCCTCGAAGCGAACGCCGATGACGAGTCGACCCTCGTCGAGCTCGACATCGAGGAGGCCGAGTCCGACCCGCGCTTCTCCCTCCTCGCCTCGACCTGGGACATCGAGAACGATCGCCTGACGCCCGGCACCGGAGCGCGCGGGCCGAGGATCATCGACCTGGCCAACATCCTCAAGCACGAGGCCCTGCCCTTCGCCCGGGCCATCGAGACGATCCTCGAGATCGGCTCGGAGGCCATGGGGACGCCGGTCGAGATCGAGTACGCGCTCAACCTCGACGAAAGCTCGGGCGTCCCGGCCCTGTACATCCTCCAGCTCAAGCCGCTCATCAGGCTGGAGGACAAGATCGAGATCGACCTCGGGGGGATCGAGAAGTCGGACTGCATCATCGTCTCGGAGCGGAGCATGGGCAACGGGCGCGACGCGAGCCTGCACGATATCCTCTGGGTGGACCCCGCGCTCTTCGACCGCTCGGCCACCCTCGAGATCGCCGCGGAGATCGGGGCCTTCGACAAGGAGCTGCGGGAGCGCGGCCTGCGCTACATCCTCATCGGCCCCGGACGCTGGGGCACGCGCGACCACAGCCTGGGCGTGCCCGTCACCTTCCCCATGATCTCGCAGACCCGCGTCATCGTCGAGGCCGACCTGCCCGACTTCTCGGTGGAGTCCTCGCTCGGCTCGCACTTCTTCCACAACGTCACGAGCATGAACATCGGCTACTTCACCGTGCCCGCGGGCGGGGCGAGCTTCGTCGACTGGGCCTATCTCGCGGCCCAGCACGCCGAGCGCCGCAGCGCCCACTGCGTGTGGACCCACCTGCCCGCGCCGATGGAGGTCCTCATGGACGGTCGGCGCAGCCAGGCCATCGTCAAGAAGCCAGCGCTCTAGGCCCGAGTCCGGGCGCCCTTGCCGGCGCGCATCGCGAAGCAGACCGGCACGCCGATCACGAGCGCCCCGAGTCCCCAGACGATCCGTCCCGCGCCGCCTTTGTCGAAGGCCGAATCCACCGCGTAGATGTAGGGGCTTCCCGTCTTGTCGAAGCGCCCGCCGGCCTCGGCGAAGGCCTTCCCGGGCAGAAGGAAGATACCCGAACCCACGATGCCGTTGATGCCCGAGAGAATCGGGCTGAAGAGACCGAATTTTCTCGTTGCGCTCACTTTGCTTCCCCTTGCGTTTTCGCGACGATTTCGATGAAGCTCTCGAAGAGCCTGAGCATGGATTTATCGCCGTCGGCGGCCATCATCTCGGGGTGCCACTGCGCCGCGGCGCAATTGAAGGCGACGAAGGGCCGCTTGCTCCGGTCGGAGGCATTGTGGATGGACTGGGCGAAGAGCTCCTTGCCGGTGCCGCTCTCGCCGACCAGGAGCACGGTCAGGTCGGAGCGGGCGAGCTCCGGCGGCAGACAGTCCGAGGAGCTCCGCCCGTCGATCTGGCCTCATGGTCCTGCGGGCGCCCACGATGCGCTTGGCGTCCCTGACGCGGTCCTTGATCTCCAGAGCCTTGCTCTTGATCATGACGAGGATCGCGTCTTCGTCCAGCATTTCACCGGGCTCGAGCGCGAGTATATCCCGGAATGTCCTCAGTCGCTGAGCGATTCATATTCGTTTCATTGGGTAAAACGATATTGATAATAATGATACGATTCGGAGTTGCCCGCTTCGGGAAACCGGGCTATACTGCCCCTGCTTTGGGAGCCTTCGGGTTCCCAGGAAAAGATACATAATCGCGCGATTCGCACCGATACGCCCGATCTGGGACGCCTGAGCGAACCAAGGATCGAGGCGATGCAATTTCATGAAAAACCCACAAGGAGGGGTATCGTGAGCAGTTACGCACAGGACTTTATGGCCGAGATCAAGGCCAAGAACCCCGGCGAGCCCGAGTTCCACCAGGCCGTGCAGGAAGTCGTCGAGTCCCTCGTTCCCGTGTTCGAGAAGAGTCCGCACTACCGCAAGGCGAAGGTCCTCGAGCGCATCTGCATTCCCGAGCGCACCGTCATGTTCCGCGTGCCCTGGATCGACGACAAGGGCGAGATCCAGATCAACCGCGGCTACCGCATCGAGATGAACAGCGCCATCGGCCCCTACAAGGGGGGCTTGCGCTTCCACCCGACCGTCTACCTCGGCATCCTCAAGTTCCTCGCCTTCGAGCAGGTCTTCAAGAACTCCCTCACCACCCTTCCCATGGGCGGCGGCAAGGGCGGCTCCGACTTCGACCCCCACGGCAAGAGCGACATGGAAGTGATGAAGTTCTGCCAGAGCTTCATGACCGAGCTTTCCCGCCACATCGGCCAGTTCACCGACGTTCCCGCCGGCGACATCGGCGTCGGCGGCCGCGAGATCGGCTACATGTTCGGCCAGTACAAGCGCGTCCGCAACGAGTTCGTCGGCGTCCTCACCGGCAAGGGCCTCAAGTGGGGCGGCTCCCTCATCCGGCCCGAGGCCACCGGCTACGGCTGCGTGTACTTCGCCCAGGAGATGCTCGCCACCCGCGGCGAGACCTTCAAGGGCAAGACCTGCCTCGTGTCCGGCTCCGGCAACGTCGCCCAGTACACCGTCGAGAAGCTCCTCCAGCTCGGCGCCAAGATCGTCACCCTCTCCGACTCCGACGGCCACATCTACGACGAGGCCGGCATCGACGCCGAGAAGCTCGCCTACGTCATGGACCTCAAGAACAACCGCCGCGGCCGCATCTCCGAGTACGCGACCAAGTTCAAGAGCGCCCAGTACATTCCCTACGACGCTTCCAAGGGCTACAACCCCATCTGGGACCACAAGGCCCAGTGCGCCTTCCCCAGCGCCACGCAGAACGAGATCAACCTCAAGGACGCGAACAATCTTCTCAAGAACGGCGTCTACCTCGTCGGCGAGGGCTCGAACATGCCCACCGTCCCCGAAGGCGTGAATCTCTTCGTCGAGAAGAAGATCCTCTACTCCCCCGGCAAGGCCTCCAACGCCGGCGGCGTCGCCACCTCCGGTCTCGAGATGTCGCAGAACAGCCTGCGCATGAGCTGGTCGCGCGAGGAAGTCGACCACCACCTCCAGAACATCATGAAGAACATCCACAAGTCCTGCATGGACGCGGCGGCCGCCTACGGCATGCCCGGCAACTATGTCGCGGGCGCCAACATCGCCGGCTTCATCAAGGTCGCCGACGCGATGCTCGATCAGGGTGTCGTGTAAGCGCGAACGTTACGGTCAAATCGAGCGCGGAATGCCGGATGGCATCCTGCGCCGTCAAGCGCGATGAGCGCTTGACGAGGGGCTGCCCGAAGGGGCAGCCCTTTTCTTTATGCGCCCGGCAGGGCGCACCTACTTGCGGGTGCGGCTCAGCCTGTGAGCAGTGTCACGAATCCTGCGGACGGCGCAATCGACCGTGCCCGGCCCAGGTTTCGGCTAGCTCGGGCGGGAGGTTTTTCGAGCCATCAACAGGCTTCGCGGCACTGCCGAGTGTGAGGGAGCCTACTCCACCATCCTGATCCATCCCGCGGGCGCCTCGCGGTCGCCGCACTGGATGCCGACGAGCTCGTCGTAGAGGGCGCGGGTGACGGGGCCGGTCTCGGTCTCGGAGTGGAAGACGTGGAGCCTGCCTTCGTGGAAGATGCCGCCGATAGGCGTGATGACCGCGGCGGTCCCGCAGGCTCCGACCTCGGCGAACTCGTCGAGGCGGTCGATGTAGACCTCGCGCTCCTCGGTGGGCATGCCGAAGCGCTCTTTGGCGAGCTGGAGGAGGGAGTACTTGGTGATGCTCGGGAGGATGGAGGGGGAGAGGGGCGTGACGAAGGCTCCGGCCTTGGTGATGCCGAAGAAGTTGGCGGCGCCGACCTCCTCGATCTTGGTGTGCGTGGCGGGGTCGAGGTAGATGCAGTCGGCGAAGCCTTTATGCAGAGCTTCCTCGTGGGGCATGAGGCTCGCGGCGTAGTTGCCGCCGACCTTGGCCGCCCCGGTGCCCCGGGGAGCGGCGCGATCGTACGAGCTCGTCATGAAGTTGACGGGTTTGAGGCCCTGTTTGAAGTAGGGGCCGACGGGGATGCCGAAGACGCCGAAAAGATACTCGGGCGCGGGCTTGACGCCGATGTTGTCGCCGACGCCGATGAGCCAGGGGCGCAGGTAGAAGGTCGCGCCGGTGCCGTAGGGAGGGACCCATCGCTCGTTGGCCTTGACCACCTGCCCGCAGGCGTCGATGAACTTTTCCGCGGGGACATGCGGCATGACCATGCGGTCGGCTGTGGCGTTCATGCGGGCGGAGTTGCGGTCGGGACGGAATATCTGGAGACGGCCGTCCCTGCGCGTGTAGGCCTTGAGGCCCTCGAAACACTGCTGACCGTAGTGGATGGCCGTCGAGCCCTCGGCGATGGTGATCGTGTTCTCCGTGACGAGCTTTCCCTCGTCCCAGGCGCCGTCCTTCCAGCGCGATATGTAGCGGTAGTCAGTTTTGATATAGGAAAACGAGAGCTTGCCCCAATCGAGATCGACCTTCGTCATTCGGCGCTCCTGGAGGATATTTGCCGCTGGCGGCTCTGTCATCCTACAGAAAAGGAACGACGAGGACAATCGCCGGCCTTCAGAGGGCGAGCTGCGGGCCTTCCCGGGCGTCCTCGACTGTCCTGCTTCGTCGTCGGCCCGGTTGCGGGAAAAGATGAGGGTCTCGCGGCCGCGGCGCCGCGCCCGGATCTCCCGTGGCGCTCCGCCCTCTTCCTCTGCTACTCTAGTGTCCTGCGGCGCGGTGGCGGAGCGCATGCCAGCGGCCGTTCGAGGAGGCTTCGGCATGTACTTCAACGAACTCGTGGCCGCCTACGACCAGTCCAGGCGCGAGCGCAACATCTTCCACGACCTCATGCGCTACCGCGTGCGCGAGGTCCTCCTCGTCGCCAGCCTCTACGACTCCTTCGTCGTCGAGTCCGACGGCATTCTGAACGAGCAGGTCTACGGCGAGTATTTCAGCCTCAACCTGAACACCGTGCCGCGCATCACCTCGGCCTACACCTCCGAGGAGGCCATGGACCTCTTCCGCGAGGGGCGCTTCGACCTCGTCATCCTCATGGCCGGGCTCGACTTCGACGCCCCCCTCGAGCTGGCCCATTCTATGAAGGAGGACTGGCCCGGCGTGCCCGTGCTCCTCATGGTCACGAACAATTCGAGCCTCGCGGCCCTGGACCCGGGCCGGCCCGAGCTCGCTTTCGTCGACCGGGTCTTCGTCTGGAACGGCTACTCCAAGCTCTTCGTCGGCATGCTCAAGTATGTCGAGGACCTGCGCAACGTCGACGCCGACACGCGCTCGGGGCTCATCCGGGTCATCCTCCTCATCGAGGACTCGGTGCGCTACTACTCGCGCTACCTCCCCCTGCTCTACCAGGTGCTGATGCGGCAGACCCAGGCCCTCATCGAGGAGGAGAAGGGGGTCGAGACCTACAAGCTCCTGCGCATGCACGCCCGGCCCAAGGTCCTCCTCGCCTCGAGCTACGAGGCGGCGGCCCTCCTTTTCGAGCGCTACGAACCCTACATCCTCTCGGTCATCACCGACCTGCGCTTTCCCCGCGGCGGCAAGTCCGATCCGCAGGCCGGCTTCGAATTCCTGCGCATGGCCAAGGCGCGCATCAAGGACCTGCCCGTGATGATCCAGTCGAGCGAGGCGGAGGTGCGCGAGAAGGCGGCTTCCGTCGGGGCCGCTTTCGCCGACAAGAACTCCGAGTCGCTCGAGCACGAGCTGGGAGCCTTCCTCCGCGACAGCCTGGGCTTCGGCCCGTTCCGCTTCCGCGGCGCGGGCGGCGAGGTCATAGCCGAGGCGCGCAACATCGACGAGTTCATCTCTCTCCTGGACACGGTGCCGCCCGAGACCGTCCTCTTCCATGCGGGGCGCAACCACTTCTCGGCCTGGCTCATGGCCCGGGGCGAGATCGAGTTCGCCAAGCTCCTGCGCAACTACCGCATCGACGACTTCTCCACCACCCAGGAACTCCGCGACTTCCTCATCCGCGTCCTCGTCGGCGCGCGCAAGGACAAGTCGCGCGGCATGATCCCCTACTTCGACGAGGCCATCTGCCGCGACGAGAACTGCATGACGCGCCTCGGCGACGGCTCGGTGGGCGGCAAGGGCCGCGGCATAGTCTTCATCCGCAGCCTCCTCGACAACCTCAATTTCAGCCAGTATCTCGAGGGCATGGCCGTCAAGATCCCGCGCACCTCCTTCGTCGGCATCGACGAGTTCGAGCGCTTCCTCGAATCGAACGCCCTGTGGTCCTTCGCCTACTACGAGGCCCTGGGCGAGGAGGGGGAGACCGCCGTGCGTTCGCGCTTCCTCGAAGCCCCCTTGAGCGAGAGCCTGATGGAGCGCCTGAGGCGCTTCGTGGCCGTCACGGACCGGCCCCTCGCCGTCCGCTCCTCCGGCCTCTTCGAGGACATGCTCATGGTGCCTTTCTCGGGCATCTACGACACCTACATCATCCCCAACTCCCATCCCGACCCCGAGGTCAGGCTGCGCCAGCTCTCCCAGGCGATCCGTCTCATCTACGCGAGCCTCTTCTCGACGAAGTCGCGGGCCTACTTCGAGGTGGCCAAGTACAATCTCGAGGAAGAGCGCATGGCCGTGGTGATACAGGAACTCGTCGGCACGCGACGCGGGCGCTGGTTCTACCCCCACATCTCGGGCACGGCCCAGTCCTTCAACTACTACCCTGTGTCCTACGTCAAGCCCGAGGACGGGCTCTGCGTCTCGGCCCTGGGCCTGGGGGCCTACGTCGTCGAGGGCCAGCCCGCTTTCAGCTTCTGCCCGCGCTACCCCAAGCTCTCGGTCATGCCGCCCGCCCGCCTGCGCTCCGACTCGCAGCGGCTTTTCCGCGCCCTCGACATGGAGCGCTCCCAACCCGACCTCGGCGAGGGCGAAGACGCCGCCCTCGAGGACCTGGCCCTCTCCGCGGCCGAGGCCGACCCGAGCTTCACTCTCCTCGCCTCGACCTGGGACAACGAGAACGAGCGCCTCGTCCCCGGCACGGGCACGCCGGGCATGCGCATCGTCGACCTTTCGAGCATCCTCCTCTACGACTCCCTGCCCTTCGCGCGGGCCATAGACATGGTGCTCGAGGTCGGCTCCCGCTCCATGGGCACGCCCGTCGAGATCGAGTATTCCCTCAACCTCGACGAGCCCGGCGGCGTGCCCGCGCTCTACCTGCTGCAGCTCAAGCCCCTCATCCGGAGCGAGCACAAGATCGAGATCGACCTCGACGGCGTCGACGCCTCGGACTGCTTCATCGTCTCCGAGAAGAGCATGGGCAACGGCCGCGAGACAGGCGTGCGCGACGTGATCTGGGTCGATCCCGAGACCTTCGACCGCTCGCTCACCGAGCTCATCGCCGCCGAGATCGAGCAGCTCGACCGCGAGCTCGGCCGCCTCGGGCGCCGCTACATCCTCATGGGCCCCGGACGCTGGGGCACCCGGGACCGCTGGCTCGGCATCCCCGTGGCCTTTTCGCAGATCGCCCGCGCGCGCGTCATCGTCGAGACCGAGATGCCCGACTTCCCCGTCGACTTCTCCTTCGGCTCCCACTTTTTCCACAACGTCACGAGCATGAACGTCGGCTACCTCACCGTGCCCCCCGGCGGCGCCAGCCGCGTCGACCGGGCCTGGCTCGCCTCCTTCCCCCACGCCACGCGCAGCGTCCACTGCGTCCACACCGAGCTTCCCGAGGCCCTCGACATCCTCATGGACGGCCGCAAGGGCCGCGCCCTCGTGCGCAAACGCGCCGCCGCCGAGCTGCCGGGCATCGGGCCCGCGGAGGAGGCCTACCCGGACGAGCCGCCCGAGTGAGGGCGACGGTTTCGCCTATCGTGCAGGATATACTCCAGCGGACGCCTCAGCAGCATCCTCGGACCCGCGTAGCGCATCACGGCCCTAATCCTCTCCCGCTCGGACGGCCTGTAGCAGTGCGTCGGGCAGGTCCGGCAGCTGGTCTTCGACTCCCCGTACCGGCAGGCCGAGAGCCGCCCGAGCGCGTAGTCGAGGAGACCCGCGCACTCCGGGCAGAGCTCCCGCTTCCCGTGCCTGAGACGGCAGTGCAGGCGGATCATGTATTCGATCGTGCGCTTCTCCGATTCGATTCTCAACATTCCGCGCCTCGTCTTTCGGACGCTCAATCTCCGGTCGGCTTGATTCCCTCATTCTCTATCAGTGGAACTCGCCCTCGAAGATGCCCAGCCTCAGGACCGAGCCGTTCACCTTG
>Ga0307377_10002613_pt1 | contig 21059 bp, 22 predicted proteins | sample TR3MG_FD_202535 | JGI IMG/M metagenome (GOLD analysis project Ga0307377, IMG submission 202535) | Soil microbial communities from Risofladan, Vaasa, Finland - TR-3 | ecosystem: Environmental > Terrestrial > Soil > Coastal area > Acid sulfate soil | place: Finland: Risofladan, Vaasa | collected...
AACGTCGTCTCCGACGTGGACGTGACCGGCGAGGTAGACGTCGGCGTTTATCTGGCACCGTTTCCCTATGTGAACGTCGTGTCCGATGACGCTATGAGTGTTTATGATGGAGCCATTTCCTATCGTTGTATCTCCGCTGAATCCTTTGTGAACCGTGACACGCTGGCTAATCGTGACGTTGTCTCCAATTACTACGCCTCCAGCGTGGGGCTTCGTTACCCATCCCTGACTTTCTTTCTTGAGGCTAAATGATAATCCACCGATTATAGCGTAGTCTCGGATTATGACGTGTGAGCCTATTCGTGTTCCGCTGTGGATGATTACGCCGTATCCGATTTGTGCGTCCCGTGGAACTTTGACGTCAGATGCTATCAAAGGCATCCAAACCTCTGTGTTGCGTCACATATCCTTTTAGGAGACAGTTTCGGAATCTGGATGTTGAGGGCGGCACTGTAGTTTAAGATGGGTGGTCGCCCTGTTGCCTGATGCCTGTTTTTCATCAGGTGAATCCACTCGTCTCTATGAATCTCTATGTCCAAGAAGTCTTCAAGTCTATCTATGACGGCGTATGGGTCTTCCATGAAGTCTCGGTAATGGATAAACAGTTTCCGTGGATAGTGTTCTAAAGATCGACGTGTCTTCCAGTGACTCCATGCGAAGACGACGGCGAGTCGATGATATGGATCGTCTGTGTTTACTCCTCCCAATTCGGAATACTTCTTTGATGCCTTCTCTAATATGCCCCATTCCCTGTGTTTATCTAGAACGTCGGTCATCCATCCCACGGCGGCGTAGGACTTCACGATGTCCATGATTGGACGCTCCAACACAATTACGTCTGGCTCCAGCGTCAGCATCTCTTCGATGAAGTAGGCGAAGGCGGGAAGTTTTGCCAACACGGGTTTAGATTTATCAACCTTCCCCCATTCACGGCGTATTGTTTCTTCGTGCCACGTCTCTGGATGGTTTCTGAAGACGCCACATTCATCAGTTGGTGAACCGCCCCACAACGTGAATTCGTGTGTTGATTGTAAGAGTTTGAGCATCAACGTGCTGGCGCTTCTGCCGTGAACTATTATCGTTAGTTTATTCACTCACGCCACCACCACGGATGAGTTATCACTTGAACCGTCTTCGTGTCTGGTCTAGATATCAGCGTCTTCAAGGCGTAGGCTCCATCCCTAATTCTGGCGAGTTTAGGGAAGACGGGGTTCCATAAGTCGTGAATGGCTTTTGTCAAGATGTGCCAGTCTCCATGAGAGTCTTCAAGTAGGAAGTCTGGTGGTATTGGTAGGAATGCGGTATCTACTAAACCGTGGTCTCCTAATTTGATCCCATGAAGCGGGGTTCTAATTTTCATGGGTTTCGTTTCATACGGCGGTATGCAACCTTCAAATATCTCATAGTTTCTATGATCGATTTCACGAGTAAGCTTGGTCCCATGTGCTGCCACACTGGAGACTTTTAATCCGCCATCTCGGAGATACTTGAGTTCACGGATTAACATTGTTTCCGGGTTTTCGCCACTTATTTCACATACATCCACTATGTTGTTATGAAGTCCTATTTCATGCCCCATTCGCTGTATCAGACGGCATCTTCCAAAGAAGTCTATGCGGTGATAATACACTTCCGTGTGAAGCATGTAGAACGACGCTGAGACGCCTGCATCATGAATTATCTGAGCCATTTCAACTGCTTTGTCGAAAAGGTGGTCAACGTCCAGGCGTAGGAGAATCTTCTTATCGTCGTCTCTAGCGTATTCTCTAACTGGGTAAACTGGTGCGAGACTTGTTATCTGCTCAATGAATTTGGCGAAGTCAACTAAGGTTCCATGCATTACATTCTACGTCCATTGAAGCACTCAATTATAAGGGATGCCCTAGTAGTTGCCCTGTGCTGAAAGTATCTAAGCCACCGAACGTCAACGTCGAAGGTATCCATGAATTCAAGGTAAACCCGATGCTCCGAATCAAGCAGTGTGTGTTGGCTGTCCTGATAGAACACCTCATCAAACTCTATGATGGTTCCCGGCTGAAGTCTGTCGTGGTCGGCTAAGGTGAAGAGCACATACTTCGTCGAGGAGTAGAGATCAGCGTCCAAGTGGAGGAAAGATACTTTCTCGGGATGCTCCTCTAGGAATTGTTCAAGTGTGTCCTGAAATAATCCTTCGACTAGGATAACATCACCGGGTACATACGGTGGGGCGTCGAGCATCATATGACCCTTGGGGTAGAAGTCACTCCACCACTCTGGAAGCCCCGTGAAACAATCGAATCCATAGAACCGTTGATTAGGTTTCACTGATGCCAGGTATTTCAGTGAGTCACCTTTCCAGACTCCGAACTCAAGGAATAGACCCGGCTGTTTAGCCTGTCCAACTGAGTATTTCAACAGTTCAAATCTGGATGACGTAAGTTGGTTCTTCGTGAAGTGTTTAGCGACGAATGCGTCTACGAGTTTCTGCCCCTCAGTTAATAACATTATTGATGCTCCATGAAGTACACTAATCCATGTTTCAACAGTACGCCCCACTTGGATGGAGCAAGCACATATCCTCCATCGTCGAGTCCCGGATCATAATCGTAAATTGGCAAATGTTCTCCTATAATGTTTTTCAGTTCTTTTCCCATCCAGATATGTTTAAACACATTCTCGTTGGCGCCCTCAACCCACGTCTCATAAGGTTCACCACGTAGTTTCTTCTTCACGGCTCTATCAGCACCTATATGTCGATGATAGAATGATGTATCCAGTGGGTTATCCTTGTAGGGAACCAAGCCGATTTCCGTGGGGTCTCGACCATCCGCCGTCAAGTTCAGGGCGGTTCTACTACACTTCGAACAGTGATTACAGTACGGCACCCCGCGGTCACAGGAGCGTTGAAGGTGTTTAAGTTTCGGGTATCTCTCTGAAAACAGTTTCTGGGAACCGTATTCTGTCACCGCACGAAGAGGAGAGGAAAGTTTAATACCTGTTGCTTTTGTGAAGTAGTCCGCCGAGAATATGGATTCTGGCGCACATGCAGGTGCCATCTTTTCGGCGTGAAACTTGGAGTTGTGAATCTCAGTTGCTCCGAGGATTACGTCGGAGTCGTATGCGTAGGCAAGGGGGAGTCCATAGAAGTATGGGTAGAAACCAACATTTATCAGTGGTTTTCCCATGTACTCATGGGGTCGTATGTCAAAGAAGTTGGTTAACACTATGTTTGGTTCAACTCCTTTAATGTTGGTTAGTTTTCGTGCTACTTCCATGCGTTCCGTCCAAGCATTCTGAGATGTGTGAACCCCAACGGTGAATCCCCTGGTCTCGAACCCCATCTCCGTAGATAGTGAAAGAGAGTTCAAGGCGTCCTTCCCGAAGCCGTTAGACACCAATACAGGGCCATCCTCTTCAGGAGGATCATCATCCGCCGTTTTCAACATGTAGATTTGAGGAATTCCATTTAGAGTTAAAACATCGTCGTAGATTGTTCCACAACACCCTTTTGAGGAGTACGCCATTTTAAGGTGGTTCTCTATGCACTTCTTTTCCTTTAGCGTTAACTCGTCGAATATTATTGGAGAGTTCTGGTATAGGAAGGTATCGAACATTATCATGGCGAAGGTGAAGTTGGCGACGTGTCTCGGAGTCTTAGAGATGTCAACATCATATTTAATCCATAGTTCGTGTCCTTTGAAGCATGGAACCTCATAAGTCCATTTAAATCGAAGCGTGTTTTCTCTTACTTCTGTTTCTATCACTTCACGTCAACGCCGACGTCTACCAAATGCTCTACGAGTGATGCCAGCGACCATTGTGCCCACCACTGGTTGTACGCCATCAACGCCATGTTAACCGACACGTTGAATTTTCTCGTCTTTCCATACCACGATGTGTTGTAATCCGTCACCGTTCTCTGAAAATGGTTTTGAGGCACCGGAATTATCGTGTGATTCAATCTGGGAAACTTGGATAAGTTAGGACACACATACTTCATCATTCTTTCTCTAATGTTAACCGAGTTTCCAGAAAGGTAAACCTTAGAACTCACCGCGAAGGCGATTGTCTCTGGATTCACCAGAGGCTGTACGAACTCGAAGTCAAATGCGGCGCCGTGTTGAGCGTTAATGCAGTTATAGAAGAATTCAAGGAACACATTCTCAAATGGTTGCCCACTTATCAGCGACTTGAATAACTCGTTAAACCAAGACGCCGCCCACACCTGCACTCGTTCCGGATTCTTCGGTATCACATCTTTCATTTGAAGCATTCGGAAGCCCCAGTCCGGATTGTTTATGGGATACCCTGAGACGCCGTTTAATCCCTTCCACGCATAACTAAAATCCAGCCCATACTTGAAATATTCATCGTCCTTTGGCAGTGGATGAAAGTTCTCTATGTTCCATCCCTCCGCAGCAACTATTTTCTCAGCCAAATCGTTTTCATGTCCCCAGCACACTAGGGATACGTCGCCCAACCACTCGTCTCCACGTTCCCCGTAGATTTCACGGATGATTGAAGTCATCATGCGACTATCAAATCCAGAGGAGTGCTGTATGACGTGATGCTTCGACGGACTCCATGTATCCTCTATATATTTCTTAAGCGTCTCTTTTATGCCGGCGAAAAAGTCTTTCTCATCCATCGTGGCTTTTTCCGGGGTATGAACTGCATCCACGAGTTCTGGATACGCTTCTCGATAGGAGACTATTTCCACTTCGTTGAAGATGGTTATGGGATCGGCTACGAAGTATTGTTTACAGTGGTAATTAGAATTTATGGTAGCGTGATCGTCTATAACGTTGTAGATTTTAGAGTCCACCACGCCAGTTTCCACGTTCCGGTATTTAATGCATAGTATAGCGGTCATAGATTGTACCTCTGAGGAGCCCTTTTCGTCTTGCAAATGTGGCAGAGATAAGGCATTCTGTTTCCGGTTTTATGGGATTGCCTGAGCCGGTCATACTCTTTTCCCTCGTAATACAGTTCCTTCACGGTATTGTCATGAAGGTTTCCCGAAGTGTAGATGTGGAACCAGTCACGGCAGCATAGCACCATGTCTCCGTTGCTCTTCACCGAAAGATAGTTGTATGGAAACGGGCAGTCTAATATTGGACGTCCAATAACGTAAGGCGTCTCCCGAAGCTCCGTAGGAGGCGGAATATCCACTTCAGGAGCAGACGTTACGACGTCAACACGCTTACGCCAGAAATCCTTAGCCTGATTAATGTAGGGGCGGTTTTCCTTGGTTTCACACATGCGAACCGTCGTCAACGTCTTGTATCCCCCCTTGGTTCTCATCCGCTGGAAGCGGTTCACATTCTCCAAAAGAATGTCCCACTTCAAAGGTGGACGGAAGTATTCATATTTCTCCTTCGTCATGTCGTCGACGCTGAATATTAGGCGCCACATCCCAGTGTCTAGGAGCGCCTGAGATAGTTCCTCGGTGAGCAAGGCTCCATTCGTGTAGAACACGACGTCGTGCTTCTTAGCGGCGTACTCCACGGCTTCAACGATGTGAGGATACAGCAACGGCTCACCGAATCCCTGAGTCTGAACTACCTTCGCCTCCGGGCACTGGTCGATGATGCTTTTAAACAAGTCTAGGTCCATGTCACATGGTGGTAAAGCGTGTTCACGGGCGCAGAATATGCAGTTAGCATTGCACCGGTTCGTGGTTTCAAGCCATAGATGCTTAAGTTTTATTTCTTTCATTTCCAAGGTGGCTCCGGGTGGTGAATTATTCCATCTGTTGAAACATGAGGCAGATACACCGATGGTTGATAGTACACGTACAATCCCTGCTTCTCCAATCCCTCAATTATGGACAGATGAATCTCGAATGGTTCAAGATATAAACTACACTTTCCCGCTGCCTCACGAGGCATCAACCAGACATGCCCCGTCAACTGGCACCGAGTCGGCTTCTTCGCGTTCACGATGTTCATAGGCCACGGACTTTCCACTTTGGAACGTATGATGAAGGGCCGAGGCTCACGACGTGGCAGGCTTCCACCAATCCATCCTGCGGGGTAATTCTCAGCCACTTTCAAGTATTCGTGTATGACGTTAGGGGGAGCGACGGCGTCTGAATACCACATTAACACGTAGTCATGCGTGTTTTCCCTTATCAACGGGAAGAAGATGTTGTTCCAGATGAAGAGCCATGCACTTATTCGTGGTTCTCCATAGGTGAGGTCTTTCCAGTATTCTCCCGCGGGTCTCTTCTTTACGGGTCCAAGTATCATCACGGGGTTAAGTGTCAAGCTGTTGAAGGTGAAGGTGTGCTCTGCTTCTCGGAGGAGTGCAAGGGTGTTGTCACTTGAATCGTTTTCCAGCCAGTAAACGTCTACGAGTTCTGGTGGGTAGTCTAGTTTTCGGAGGGCTTCAAGGTAATGGGGTACAGAGTGTTCTTCATTTCTAAACGGTGATATTAAGAGTATTCTGGGAAGCGTCATTCTGGCATCATTTTCTCCGCGTAGTGTCTTGGGTGTTCCCCCCAGTTTCGGATGTCCTTACGTTCCACCGCCCTGAACTTTACGGTGTTCATCTCAGGTCGAAAGAGGGAATGGTAATGAAGCAGTTTTATCTTTAGTTTCACATCCCATTCCTTCCAATCTACACCAGCGGAGTAATGCCCGCTTGGAGGCGTGAAGCCAATCCATCCCTGCTCGGTTTGAAGTTCTAGTCGATTGTCGTGAATTGGCGCCCCCGTGTGGCGGACTGGGTGAATGTTGTGAACTATACGGTTCTTCCAGTTTATGGAGTGAACAGTTGGTTCTCCGCCTGGGCGGAAGCATTCCGGTATCACGCTGAAGAGTTGGAAGTATCCGGCTGTGTCCTTGTCTTCCTTCGCTCGTTCCAAGGCGGTTTCCTCGAACTCCATGAGTTTCCGATTTGTGTCTGGGTAACTATCGCCGTACAGTGCTTCGTCTAATGCTCCTTCTATCCACGTTGCGTCTTTGAAGAATTGTAGAACTCTGTTTCTAATTGTTGGTTGTCCATAGTGGTTGAACTGGTCCCGTTTTGTGGAGTGGTGAATCTTCTCGAATTGGCTGGGGAGAACCACGATTTTCACGTCGTAGTAGTCTATGTATCTGGCAACTGTTTCGTATAGGTACTGTGAGTCTTCTAGGCTCCAGTTCTGGTTCTGTATCAGGATTTCGTCGATGCATGGGATGTGGCAGTAGTGGTTGAGCCATGCTTCTAGGAATGGTTTATCATAATAATAGAGTGTATATATAATCATTACCTGTTCTCCAACATGAATAGTGTTTGGTGAGTGTGAACTTCAGGTATGTTTATTTCATTTAGCTTCGTGAAGCCGTATCGTTCACATGTTTTCAAGAACCATTTACGTTCATGTGTAATCCAATTATGAATTTGTGAAACACCAACAACCCCACTCTCAAAGATGCTAATTAAAGCGATCCCTTTTGGACGTAATACCCGGTGAAACTGTGGTAGTAGTTTCTCTATGTGTTCTTTGTGAAGGTGTGTAAACACGCTGTAACAGATAATTGTGTCAAAGTCGTTTGGGATAAAGGGAACTATGAAGTCTTTAATGCATATCAAAGGTACATGTGGGCGACTTGCCCGAAACAGTTGAAGGTACCTAGTTGAAATGTCAACTCCTACGTAGTAGTCGAATGGTTGAAGCCCTCTATATAGTCTTCCAACACCACATCCGAAGTCAAGCACCCTTCCCTTTGGACGGTCTACGAACTCGCTTATTCGATGCCCTATATCCAAATCACTAAGAGGTCCAACGCTTGTGGTGGACATGTTTTCCCAGTATTTAATCTGGTCTTCAATAGTCCTAAACATTGCGTACCGACCGAGCACTCAGATAGGCATCCACTTCCTTCAGGTCTTCAGGAGTGTTGATGTTAGCGTACATACCCTCTAAGATGTGGGCGCTTGTACGGATGTCATGGGAGAGCAAGTTCAACGTGTCCGTTATTTCGACTTCGTTACGAAGCTTACTCACAGGCGTCTTCTCAATGTAGTCAAACAGATGTCTATTCGCCACGTATATCCCCAAACCAACAAACGGCATAAGATGCTTCACACGCTTCGGCTTCTCAATTATCTTCACCGAAGCCGCCCCAGGTCTCGCCTCAAACCCATAGGAGTGTTTAATCAAGTTTTGATTCTTCACGTATTTCATACCGTATAAAGCGTAGTTCCCCTCGTTTCCCCATGTGAAGCGGTCTACCATTCCCTTCAAGTCTCTACCAACGTATATGATGTCGCCGAGCATTATGAGCATGTCCTGCTTCTTGATGATGGGTTTCGTTAGGGAGATGGCGTGGGCGATTCCAAGACGCTCCTCCTGCTCCACGTATTGAAGATGAACCCCTCGGCACACATCTCCGAGAACCGAAGATACACCCTCCTCATGCTCTATCACCACGGCGTCTCTTATGCCGACGCGGTACATGTTCTCCAATGGGTACTCTATGAGATGTCTACCCCGTAGTTTGACGAGCGCCTTCACACCTAACCCAAGGCGTTTACCCTCTCCGGCTGCCGGTATAATTCCCATCAACCAAACAACCTTCTATTAGTGTTAACCCACTCAACGAGGTGATAGATGCCTTCATGGTTTGAAACCTCGGGCTTCCACCCGAAATCCTTGTGTGCTTTCCCACTATCACAGACGAAGTAATACAGGTCTCCGAAACGTGCTTCTCCGAGACTGATATCCTGTTCTATACCTGATACTTCCGCTATGAGTTGCAGGCATTCTTGAAGAGAGATGGCGTTCTCCAATCCGCCTCCGATGTTGTAGACACCGGTTTTCCCGTTGCTAAACCACATGTCAAAGGCTCTAGCGGCGTCCGAAGCGTACAATATGTCTCTAACCTGCTTCCCTGTACCGAACAGCGTTATCGGACGCTTCATGAGTGTTCTAATTGCGAAGTTGGCTACCCACCCGTGATCCATCCCACCGAATTGTCGGGGACCGTACATTCCTGTGAGGCGAAAGGTTGCGGCACGTAATCCATATGTTTCGGCGTAGGCTTGGGTGTAGAGTTCAGCGGCTCGTTTCGAGGCGTGGAGGGGTGTTACGTCGCCGTTGAGTATTGGATAGTTTTCGTCGAATGCCTCCGGTGTGTTGGTGAACCGTGTTTCTAGTTCCCGTAGATTCTGGTTAATCTGATTTCCATAAATATGAATGGTGGAACAGTTCACAACCGGTATATCCTGCTTACTGGCTGCATCCAAGACGTTGGCGGTTCCCAACACGTTGGTTTTCAAGTCGAAGAGCGGATTCTGGATGGCTAGGGTCATAGCCGGTTGTGCGGCACAGTGAACTATATAGTCTACGTCCTTCATATATAGTTTATTGATTGGATATATAATGTCGTCCTTAATGAACTCGCATCCAATAGCCTTGATGAACTTCAAATTATGTTCCCTGGAATCCTCCAAGTCGAAACCAGTCAATGCCAGTTCATGCCTAGCTAGATTGTCCAGTACAACGACTTCATCACCCTGCAACCGGAAGTATTCGGCAACGTGACTCCCTAAAAAGCCGCAGCCGCCGGAAATTAGAACCCTCATTCCTTCTTCGTCCTACGTCTACGCTTGGGCTTAGGCAATTCCTCTCGCTCAGATAATAAAACGTCCAGTTCCCGCTGCATCATATCCATCTCCAGTTGATTCAACCATATCTTCTTGGTAGAGATGTCTTGAAGCATCAACGTCGCTTCCTCTAAGCGTCCGAATTGATGTAGTTGAGACAACCGTCTTTCAAGGATCATTATTTCTTCTCTCAGCACTTCTATACTCATGGGGCCACCTCCTCGAAGTAACTCAGCATATTCCCACAGAACTTATCCCATGACAGGTTTTCCCTAACCCACCGCCGCGTCTCCGTGCTTCGAGAACGATTCAGGTAAACGTTCATCAACTCCTCAACGTAATCCTCTGTGACAACTCCCAACTCATTCTCTATAATCAATGAAGACGCCGTCATCTGAGGCGAAACAATAATGGGGAGACCCGTAGCCAGTGCCTCAAAGGTGCTTAGCCAGCCACCCTGTGCCATAATGGGTGCAAACAAAACGTCGGCAGCATAGTACAAGTCACGCACATCCCCCTGTGGGATCTCCCCAGTCACAATGATGTCCTTCCTCAACCCAGACTCTGTGATTAACCTCTTCACATTATCATAGTACGGTCCCTTGTTGTAACCAGCCAACACTAGTTTAGCATCCGGGGCAACCTTCTTGAACTTCTTAAACGTGGACACCGTTTTCAACTGATTCTTCGTGAACGTCAACATGCCAACTTGAAGAACGACGAAGGCGTCATCTAACCCATATTTCTCGCGGGCAGTCTCTGGATTCCCATCGGCGAAGAAATTGTAGTCCACACCGTATGGGTTAACTCGGGGTTCCACGCCGTAGATGTCTATAAACCGATTCCGATTATATTCATCCGCCACCACGGGGATGTCTATGTGTCGCCTAACTACATTTCTCTGAGACTCAGGTAGTTCCTGCCCTGCTAATAGTTGAATAGGTGGCTCGTTGCACATCCACACTGAAGGCTTCTTACGTGGAAACACCAGAACCTGAGTCGGATCGTTGTGTGGGTTTATCACGTCGAATCGGTGCATGATGCTATGAAGAATGGGTGCCATGTTCTGTATGTCGCCGGTTTCAATTATTCTGGTCTCCGTGAAGTCTTCCCTAATTCTAGGGGGAATGTTTGGTGTGAGTAACGTATTGGACACACCTTTATCCGTTAAGTAGTTAGCCAGTTTCACGATGAGTCGTTCAGCGCCACCGTAGACGTAGAACTCCGGGTTCATCAGCAGAACGTTCATTGCTTCACCTCGTAGATGCTACACCTTTCACAGTTACGTGGAGGTTCACCGGCGTACAGTGCCCGCCTCATCTCCGTGTATTCGTCGCCCCACCAAATTTCACGGAACGGCTTCTCGAAGACGTTGCCGAGACTCGTCGCTCTCTGCCATTCCCGGTCATTCTGTTCGTTTAAAGCGCAGCATGGGATAACAGTTCCATCACAAAAAACAAAAGGCATCCACCAGGCTAGACATGTGGAGCCAGAAGGTTTTATCTGTGGGACGGTGGCGTTCCATCCTACTTGTATTCCAAGTTCCTGCCCTCGCTTTATGATATTTTGCTGTACTTCATCTTCTATTTCTACGAATTGGTCGTGTACCTCTGGGAAGTCGTGGAGCATCCTTGTGTACTGGGCAAAGTGAACGTCTACGCCGAGGTCACGAATCATGTCGAGGTAGTCGACGGCTTCATGGAGGTTATCCTTCGTAACTATGAAGTGAAAGCATAGTTCAGGGAAATACTTGTGGAGCCGTTTCTTCCATTTATCCAATTTCTTAACGTTTTCGGTGACAAGTTCCCAGTTGCTTCCTACACGTATCTTCTCGTATGTTTCCTTGGTGGCTGCGTCCAGTGACACGAATATTTTTTCAACGCCAAGCTCCACCTGTAACCTAGCTTTCTCCTCATCTGTGTAATAGAAGCTGTCGTAGAGTTCAACGTATATGCCTTTACTTTTCACGTAGCGAAGAATCTTCTCAAAGTCCGGATTCGTCCACGATTCTCCGATACCTGTTAATCCTATCCACTTCAAATCTGGGAACTGGTCAACGACGTATTTGAACCTGTCAAATGTCATATGCTCATTAGGTTCATTCCAATACGTGTGCTCGCAGATTCGACAGCGTAGGTTGCAAGTAGTCGTCGTTTCGACTTCAAGGTACTGTGGAAACGGGGCTTTACGGTAGAGCAGGTCTATGATTTTCTGGTCTTTACTCATCCAAAGAGAGTTGAAATGCGTCCAGTTATACGTCCATCTAAGTCCCTTCTCTGAGAAGACGGGGTTCATCTCGAAGCGTTGAAGGGCGCCCTGTGCTATTTGCTGTTCCAAGTCGTTTATTTCTGAGTCTGGATTATCTCCGCCTCTCATCGCCAGGTCTATGGCGGGAGTTATCTTCATTGAAGTCACCGGTTATCCGGGTTGAGATAGTAGTTTATCTGTTCCCAGATTATGTCTTTGACGCCGTGCTCTACTTTGAACCCTATTTTCTCTATCTTAGACGTGTCGCTGAATAACACGGGTACGTCAGCAGGACGGAAGCGGGATGGGTCAACGTTGATTTTCACGTCACCCTTATTAGTTTCGAAGATAAGTCCCTTGTCCGCCGGTGTGAACTCAAGACGTCCTCCGAGTAGCAGGTTGTCCATGTGCGTCTTCTCGAATTCTATCCCGTACCACGGATCAGGTGCAGGAGCGGATGGTTCTCCGTATCTGAGTTTGGTTCCAGTTCGTAATGTTCCCAACTCGTAGCCGAGGGTTTCAAGCGTCCACATGATATAGGTGAGAACCGAGTTAGAACGTTTTGAGCCTTGAACGTAGACGTCGCCATCTCTTCCACGCTCCGCCAGGAGAAGGTAGCCTTTCACGATGTCTTCAACATGGCTCCAGTCTCTGAAGGCGTTGACGTTGCCGATGTCTATGTGATCCTGTTCACCGCTTGACAGTGCCACGCCTTGACGGGTGATAATTGAGGTGACGAAGTGGTCGCCTCGTCCAGCTCCTTCATGGTTGAATCCTCTGCTTACCACTGTTCTGAGTCCGTAGACGCTGTGATAGTTCCTCATGAGGTGGTCGCCATATATCTTGGAGACGGCGTAGGGACTCAGGGGTCGTAGGAAGTTCTTCTCGTTGATGGGAAGTTCCGGCACACGTTCGGGCTCAGGGAAAACGTAGCGGGCGTCAAGTTGGCAGAGTTCAAGGTGTTTCTCATGTGCTATCTGAAGACCGTACTCCTCACTGCTTCCGGCGAACACGATTTTAGGGTTAGCCCCCTTCAACCGAATTGCTTCAAGAAGGTTGTAGGTTCCAGTTCCGTTCACCCTAAATGTTTCAATGGGGTCCGTGAAGCTACGAGGCACATAGGATTGAGCGCCGAGGTGAAACACGACATCCGGCTCCGAGCGGTGAATTGCCGAGATGAGGCTGGTGAGGTCAGTTAAGTCTCCATCTAGAAGCTTTATCTTCCCGACGATGCCCTGCTCAATAAGTCGCTTCGGAATTGATAAATCGGCTCTCTTACGGGCGAAGCCGTACACTTCATCGCCTCTGTCTACGAGTGCCCGAGCCAACCGACTTCCGACAAAACCAGTTATGCCGGTAATTAATGCCTTCATTTAATGCACCTCCTTCCAGATGAGGGCGTAAATCATGTCTGAACCCATCTGGTCAAGTGGAACCAGAGTTCCATCCTTCTTGATGAACGGAGTTGGATCGGGGGGTAGACCCTCAACGGCTTCCGGGTAAACCCGCTGCAATCCGAGACGTTGAACGTCTAAGTGGAATATCTTGATGGTTGGGTCAGCCCACACTTCGAAGCCCATTTCAATCGCCTGCTTGCAGAAACTCCGGTGGGGGCGCTCTCCGTATGGTGTGAAAGCGAAGGCGGCTCTCGTGGCTAGGTAGCATGTGCCGACGCTGTCCACTTGGAAGGGCTTACCTGGGTTCGGCGGGTTGAATGGGTGAAAGCGGGCTCCCTGATACCGGAAGCAGTAGGTGTCGAAGAACTTGTCAGGCACGAACCCGTCTTCCCACACATAGGGCGCTATGATGTCTTTACCCTGTTCCTTCAAGTGCGTTATCAGGTCTGGTGGAAACCGCATGACGTCGCTGTCTATTAACAGGAAGTGAGTTTCATCGCCCTCCGTCATAATTTCCTGGAGTTCGCCGTAGACGGGTGCTATCTGGTGGGCGGTGAACGCCTTCATAGGAGGCTCAAGGTAGATTTCAACTTCGTGACGAGTTTCTTCGGACCACGACTTCAAGACTTCCAGCGTCTGGTCCTGGCTTTTCCCGTAGATGAACACGACACGGGATACATCCTCCAACTTCTCTAATTCCTGTAGGAACTTAGGGAGCCATAAGGCTGCGTTCTTGACGGGAACGCCTACCATCGTGCTCATCTCTGAACCTCCATGCACTCGAAGAGGTCTTCATCCGTCGGGTAACGAAAGAAACATTTCGAAGCCATGCAAAGGGTGTTTCTCCACTGTGGACACTCGGGACCGCCTAGACAAAGACGTATGGGTCCATTCTCAAAGAACTTGGGGTTATTCAAGTATCTCCGTGTGCTCTGTAAATATGCTTCACTCCATCCCGTTGGAAGAGATGATATTTGGTTACTCATACTATTTTTCTCCTATCTCTCGGAGTCCAGATCAAATCCGGACTCAACTCCTCTAGTAGATGCACCCACAACTGGGCGATAACCTCCCAATCGTAATCCAGTGAAAACGTTCGAGCCTTCTCGCCCAAAGCCTTCACCTTATCAGGATGGTTGTAAGCGTCCTCCAAGGCATCCGCCGCATCGAATACGTCGGCTTCAGCACCGTAACTTAACAGGTTCGTAAGCTCCAGCTTCGTGTAGTCGATAACCCATCCATGCCCCTCAACGAGCTCCGGCATACTGGTGAAGTTCGTCACAATCGGCGGAACACCGCTGGCGTTAGCCTCGGCGATTCCTATGCCGAAGCCCTCACGAGTTGCAAGGTTGAATAATACATCCCATGAACGAGTCATCTTCCCCATAGCATCCTCATTCAATCCACAGTACATTGCATAGGGATGAGTAACACGACACAGACTATCTATGCCCCTCTCCTTCGCAAGGAAGCCAAGCGGCCATCCTCCTGGGAAGTTCTTCCAAGTGTGCAAGTGCATCCGAGCGTCTTTACGGGCGTCAGGGTTCTGCTCCAAGAAGATTTTGAAGGCGTCGAACATTCCGACGAAGTTCTTTCGGACAGGGTCTTTTGGGGCGGCGTTGACTCCTATGATGAAGTCATCCGGGTTCCACTCCGCTGAGTTGCCGGGGGTCATCGGTATTGAATGCGGAGTCATGTACTCTCTATTCTCCCTCTTCTCCTCTATGTCTTTCACGGGCCGGAAAACAGAGGTGTCCGCGCCAAGCGGAATAAGCGTGCTCTCTATGTCCTCGTTCTTCAGCATCCTCTGACCGAAGCGACTCATGGCAACGGGGTGATATGCTTTTCGAGCCTGATTTGTGATTCCCACCGGCGATGGGTCGTGGTCAACTGGAATCCACGGAATCCACTTCTGATGAATGTCAAGGAAGAAGTCTCGGTTCTGGAAATCAGGCATCTCAGCAATCCATATATCGAAGAAAGTGATCATGCAGTCAGGATTCCAATTCTTCACGATGAGGTCGGCAGCATCGTCTCCCATTGGACTGAATAGCTTCGGGTAACGCAGGTAATCGTTCACATAGAATGCTTTACCCTCCAATCCGTAGAAGCATAGGAGACGAGTGTCAAACCTATCTTTGATCCGGTTGAGAACTCCACGGGTGCCAACGCCATAGCCGGTATTTCCGCTGAAATAGATTTTTCCGTTTCGCCTTACAACCATTATATGGTTTGGTGGAACTATGGCGCAATAGACGCGTCCATCCGTGTTCGGAATATATTTCTCGATGAATTTGCCTTTTATTGGTCCCGGTGTTTTACGTTTTCTTATTATTGAGACGTGCCATGAATTATAGTTTGATGTTATTTCTCTGTCTTCAATCCTCATTTTATGAATTGAGCCGGAGGGGTGATGAAGTACGCAGCTTGCGGCTTCGCCTAGTTTTAATGCTATTTCAATAACGTCATCTCTGAGTTGAGGTGAACACGTACAAAAAGAGTATTTGGAGCCGTCTATGCGTCCGTCGCCGGCTAAAAGAGAGTTGAGCAGTGGTTCAAGATATTTAGGGGTAAGATTCTTAATGTTCTTAGGAACGTGTTTATCATGCGACCGTCCGAGCGGCTCCACGTAATGATAAAGGTCTTTTGAGTAGGTTCTAATGTTTACTTTCAGTTTTTCCGGTGTTTTGAACCACGTTAGCGTGGGAAACGTTGCTTTTGACAACTCATAAACTTCATCTGCTTCTTCGTGATTCAGGGCTAATCCTACTATATACTCCCTCTTAGATCCAATGGTATATGATCCTTCACATAGATACCATCCAAGCCACTTTACAAAGTTGCTCGTATCAACTTTGCCAATTTCCTTCACCAAACCGTTTTTTGACGTCATGTGAGGAATGGAAATCGTTTCTTCATCTTTCCCGATCCATGTTGCCCCGCCACAATAATGTTCCGTTCCATCATCCCCGAAGATCTCTTTTGCTTCGGTTAACTGGAATTCCCCACCTTTCTTTCTAACAAATAGTTTGTGGTCTGGGGTACACATCAAGTCAATGTGATTCGATATGTGGCGGTACATCAAACCGGTGTAAGGTTGGTTGATAACCGCTTCTGGGTGATGATACTCTAAAACGTGAGTTAACGGATTTAGGGTGGCTACCTTATCAGCGATTAAAAGATCCTTAAAGAATTTGAAGCCGTCTTCTGTAAGAACCTCTGTCTCTACGTCGAAGCAACCGCACCAATCAGCGTTCGCCCACCACAATACTTTAAGTTTCGCTAGTTCTTGTTTCTCCAATTCATTATTCTCCTGAAATAAATTCTACTCCTAAAAAGCGGAGGAGAAAACTATTGATTGATGGCTACGGGGATTAGTCGTCGGTACTTCTAATCCACCAGATGCCATCAGGATGCAGACACGTTCCACCAAACTTAATTGTCGCCAACACGTACCGCCTTTGCTGAATCACGGAATACTCAGACTCTATTCTGAGACCGTGCTTCACCGCGGCAGCCAACGCGTTCTTCGCCAGCAGCAAGCTGTCGTATGAACCCGAACCAATGCTCAGAGTCCCCTTGGGAACCATGAGAATCTGGAGGTTCAGCCATTCCAACACCCTTCCGCCGGTGATAACGTCGCGGTTGCCATAACGGCACGCGTAGACGAAGTTTGAGTCTTGTAGCAGGCTTGACATGGGCACAGGGTGCGTAATCAGTACAACTGGTTCGTAGGCTCCGGTCAGCGAAATGGAGTATTCTTTTAAATATGCTTATTAATTTTCTCCACTTACGCTGATTTCCGTTTCTCATAGAGCCCATTCCTTCAGCGATTAAGCTTCCAGATAAGGCGCTTGAGCTTTTCAACGTTCCACCTGTACATCCGTTAGTCCTCGCAACATCGAAGAAGTAGTTGTCAATCTGCCTTTCCAGGCATGAACCCAGTCCGGCGTTCAGTTCTGTGATGAGGTCTGGCTGCACGCTTTCGATGTCGTTCTTGCACATATAGAATGCACAAGCGTAGTCAGTCAAGGTTATGCTCTTACATGAGATTGTGGCACCTGTAGTCGTGGGCTCTGTACACTCCGCTGCAATGGTTGTGGCAACTGCGGTTCCAACAGTGCAAATCCAGACCTTATCGCCTGGCTGCCCCTGGATACCACGTTCCCATCTTAAGAACCATGCGCCCCAGAAGACTGAGCCGGGGTAGATGTGGGTTCTCTCCACGTCGTCCGCCCATACCTCTGGAATGCAGCAGTCGGGGTTTACGGAGCCAATTGCCTCTACGAGCTTACTGTTGCCCTTGAGGACGTATTCGGTTGCTTTGCCGTGGTCTGTGAGGGATTCCTTGATGCTGAAAATGTCCTTGAGGGCTTTTTCACTATCTAGTTTGCTTGTACTTGGTGTAGACTTGACGTATTTGCCGGTCTCTTCTCTGAGAGAAGCACGCCGGGAATCCATCTCGTTGTTTAGCCATTTCGCTACTCCTACACGGTAGTCAAACACAGTGTCCTCTGGTGCAATTTTGCTTTCAGTGATGCTTGAAACCTCTTCTTTTGGCGTCAGCATTTCCTCGATTTTCTTTGAGATATCAGCGAATTTGTCGTCTATGCTCTTCTGTAAGCCTGATGTGTCTAGCACATACTCGGTTCCTTCGTCGGTCATTATATCACCTTTGATATTTGGGCGTGGTTTTACGACAACATACCCGATTTTAGTCTGTCGAGTGCCGAATTTATAGCGCGCAGGGCACTTGTACGCGGTCATCGCAGCCGTGGTAAGGGACACCTATGTGTTTAATGGACCTTTACGCTTGGCTGCTATCGTGACTGTGATTCTACAACCTAAAATATTCTATCCATTGTTTCCTGTTAAATCCAGTTTTAGTATGGCAACTATGGCATAAAGCAACTAAATTATTGGTGGTATTATTCTTCTTGTTATAGTCTATGTGATGAACATCTAATGCATTACCGTTTTCTTTTTCATCACACATTTTACATTTAAAATTATCTCTTTCTCTTATGAAGAGCTTCAATTCATCGTTAAACTCAGAACCATAAGGTTCATAACTAATGCCGCCCTGCCAATTAGGATTGTTCTCGCCTTTTGTAGCAACCGAAATCTTCTGTTTTGATTCCTCATAATGTAGTTTATATCCGTTTTTCCCTTTATTCCAAGGGATATTTCCCTCGTGTGCCTTGGACATTTTCTTTTTTGATGATTCCAAATGTGGCATACCTAAACGAGATTTATTTCCAAGATGAGATTTCGACATTTTCGCTATAGATTCTTTAGTATGTTTTCGTCCATAAAAAGGATTCTTTTTTCCAGTAATGGACGCCGAAATTTTTAACTTCTCCTCATCAGAGTGTTTTCGTCCTTTCGGCCAAGGCATTAAGTTTTATCTCCCATATCCAATCTTTACTCCCTAAAAAACGGGTGGATTTAAAAAGTTTTAGTTAGAGACTTAAAGTTGGGCAACTGCGTAAGCGTCGAACGTGATTTCGGTCATGATCGCCGCTGACGACTCCATTTCCATTCCCGTGATATTCCAGTGTTTGATGGCTATGGTTGCCGAGAAGCTTCCACATGTTCCGCCGCGTCCACCACACATAGCTGTGCCAGATGGGTAGATCGTCGCCCTGTACTCGGTGCAGTTCGTCAGGAAGGTTCCAAGCCATTCACCGCATACGTATGCTTTACGGGCTGCTCCCTCGAAGTTTCTGCGTCCCTTCAGTATCTGAATGGGGTTGTAACTACCCATTGGGCGGAAGGGTGTCTGTGCTCTGTCGCCGCTGAAGTCGATTCCAGTTAGGAGGGCTACGACGCCGCTGTCTAGCACCAGGACGGCTCTCATGCCCTCTGTTGCGTATACTGCCATTTACGTCACCCTGTCCTTACTATGATGCGCTTTGGTACTTTGCTGAGTTTCTGCTTCATGTCGCGGATTTCCTCGATGAGCTTCTTGTTTTCATCGGATAACCTTGTGTTCTCCTGCTGGTATTTGAGAACCTGCTTCGCCGAGGATGCTCGGACGGCTGTGCTGTCAAATAGTTGTCTATGTACGTCAGTCAGTTTCTCTGTGAGTTCGGCTACTTCGATGGTTGCTCTTGCCTTCTCTCCTTCTGAGTTGATGGATTTCTGGACGGCTAATGCTCTATCGTTTTTCGCGTCGCTAAGTTGTGTTAGTGTTCGTCCTAGTTCATCCTTGGTTTCCTTGAAGGCTACGTTGAGTTTGTCATACATTTCCTCGAAGCGTTTAGCGTCGTCTTTATACATGTCGCGTTCCTTGACGTATCCAGCGTTTTCAACTTCTAGTGTTGATTTTGTGTCCTTGAGTTTTTCCAGTTTCTCTTTCAAGCCGGCGTTTTCGCCTGATATTCGGGTTGCCTTGCTATCGGCGATAGCACGTTCTCTTTCGCTTCTCGTCAACTTACCGCTGACGTCAGCTAGTTCCTTCCGTGTGTCGGTGTGAGCTTCTATCTCCCTGTTCTTGGCTTGTAGTGCCTCTAACAGTTGTACTTTTAGCTCTTCCATTTCCTGTTTCATAATCATATCCTCTACGCTTTTCTTCTCGATGATTCTCTCATCGTCGTCCGCCGATGTCGGCGTGGTTCTCTGTCTCCAATCGGTGCATGCCGCGTCGTTCTTCCGAACCATCTCCTTAGATACCTGGCATTCTCCGCATCCTGGTCCGAAGCCTCCTTCCGCTGTTAATGTGAATGTGTCACTGGGTTCTGATGCCTGTACTTTAGGTGTCTTCGTTGTAGTTGGCAGGTATTCTAGGAAGTGTTTGCACTGGGCGCATGACTCGTTTTGCGTGGCTTCTGTTAGTCTCTCTTTTTCGTCTGTCATTTTCTTTTCCTTTTCTTCTTTCTCTACATTTCTCAGTGACTCCACGAGGCTTCTTCCCAGCGACTCGTTCAGGAATAACGGTTCAAATCCGTATGTCGTAGGGACTCCGGGAAGCGTGACGTCCTTCTCTAGAAGGGCGAGGGCGGTGAAGTTGTACCACACGGGGACCATGCGTCCGTCTTCGGTGGTGTATCCGCCCCTTGGGTCTCCCTCTATGCTGGGGTTTACTATTTCTCCATTATCAAGTTTATACTGAATATCCTTCTGGTCGTTGCTTATGCGTATTATAGCCTCTACTGCTTTATCCTCATACTCCGCCCATTCAACTCTGTTCTCCGGGTATGGAAGCCATCTGTTGTGGTCGTGGTTGATGTTCAGTGGACGGGAAGTTAAGGTTCTAGCACTTCTTTCTAATTCCTTAAGGTCAGAGTAATCGTTCTTATTAGCTGAAAGCGTGGCGGTGAGTGCCCTTACCTTATAGTATTTACTAGCCTCATCAGCTCGAAGATACTGAATTAAGGGTTTCACCCAGTTGAATGCTTCACAGACTCCGTTGAGGCATTCACGGGTTAACTGGCTGGCGTAGCTCTTAGTGTCATCGAGGCGGTAGGATTTCAGCATGTCAAGGTACTTCTCTGTCCCGATTTCCTCTCCGAAAAGATCGACGAAATCATTTAGGAACTGGATGAAGTCGGCGTGCCTCATTTCATGAACCTCCTAGCGTCTTTTCTAACCAGCCATTCCAAGTCTTCACGCCACTGGCTGTAGCATATAGCCTGAATCTGATCGTCTGCTCTTTCAGGGTCCGTGTGCTTCATCGTTCTGATGCATCGGCTGATGAACTCCTGCTCATCTTCTCCTGTTCTTGGTTCTGGAACCGGCATCTAAGTCACCCCGAATCCTCGGAACGTTCCATGTTGACCCCTGTTCTGAAGAGGTATCAAAAACTCCCCTCCTTGAGGACGTTCATCTTGAAACATTCTA
>Ga0307377_10002615_pt1 | contig 21042 bp, 17 predicted proteins | sample TR3MG_FD_202535 | JGI IMG/M metagenome (GOLD analysis project Ga0307377, IMG submission 202535) | Soil microbial communities from Risofladan, Vaasa, Finland - TR-3 | ecosystem: Environmental > Terrestrial > Soil > Coastal area > Acid sulfate soil | place: Finland: Risofladan, Vaasa | collected...
TCATACTCGGACCCGACATTATCATATTTAACCTGATAAAATTCGTCAGATGCTAAGTTAAGACCAACCATTCGCTCAGTATCATAAAGTGTTAAGCGATAATCATCGGACTCAGGCTCAACAAATCTTACTGATGCACTATCAACATTTTCTGAACCAAGGAAGTTATTAATTGACTGATCGTCTGACCAGTTATATTCAGCAAGAACTGTTTTAGGCCACCTTGACGATGAATAATAATTATCATACGTACACCCGATTACCAAATTACTTCTAATAATTGATACATTAGTAAATTGTTCTTCAGCTGGGAGCGTATCTATTGAAATGCCGCGTTCGCATTTAATTACTGTATTTGCATACACATAGCTAATACCATTAATCATCACCCCTGGGTTCCCAATGCCCAAATTATCAACACCAATCATTGTTTCTGGAAGAGCTTCTAAAGGATCGCTATCACTAAATGCATTATTAAGTGTCCCCCAAGGAATACCAGACACGTTGCCACTGTCTATAACATCTTGCATGTTATCACCAGCATTAACAGTTATCACCACACGACCAGGAAACCATTCAATCTTGTTCTGTGAGCTTACAATAACTTTATAAGTGTATTTTCTTATAATGTGGTTAATGTCTACACCAGCATTTGGAGTTATTACAATACGCTTATATTGTGTACCAATAACAAAACTTGCTCTGCTAATATATTCATCTCCATGAACAATTTCAATACCACTGCCACCGCACTTTATTATCGTATTGTTAGCTATAAAGTTATTAGATGTTAGCCCACCCTGATCAGGTTGGTAACCGCTAAGTTGTATTCCAGCACCTTTACATTCCTTAATGTAATTGTTAGTAATTCTGCAATTTTGAACACCTGTAGCTTCAATTCCAACAGATGTTGAAGAGATTTGTATCCCATCGACGACGCAATAATTGCTCCCAATTTCAATGGCTGGAGAATAATACTCATCGCCATACTGTGTGTGTGGAGTATTGGTAGGAAAGTCGGTTATGCTCGATACATAATCTAATGTATCCCATTTTCCATTATTTCTACGATTTGTATTTGATTCTATATAATCAGGATTTGACCTATCAGGAGCATAAATAAACACTCCCTGTGTTACATGCCTTGAGCTATAATAAATGTCACTCATTCTGTGGCCAGATCCAGCTATGCATAAAATCTTAACTCTAAGGTCCACCTCATATAGACGAAGTGTTCCGATATAATTATAAAGTCTTGTACTGCTCTGATTAAGAATTTCGTATAAATTATTGGCCCTTAAATTAATGGCTGTCACTGAGGTCGGACCAGCATCGTCCGCCACCACATCTCCTGAGAAATCGGTCACGAGCCATCTGTCATCAGCCAACTTACGCTTCAGAAGATACTCAGGTCCGCCATCATTAACTGTGCAACCTGCGCTCAGAAGCTCATGCGTCTGCGCTGCACTAAACAGCATCTCAGAATCAGTAATAGAAAATGTAGGAGACCCAGTCTTTAAATCAATCGAAGTCGGACCAATAGCATATGCCACTTCTCGAACATGATGAAATGCACCAATACACCATGTATCATCAATAATCTCACCATTGATATCAAGCTCAAAAGAATATCTGGAATGTCCAGAAAGATCTTGGCCAGCATATGACAGGTAGGCACTCGTATCTGAATGATGTAGTCGATAATCTTTATTTGTTTTATCCTCAAATTTAAGAGATGTGCTTGGAACATTATTTTGACTGCTTCCAACAGTTGCGTCACTTGAAATGCAGTTAAATACATTTGATTTTCCTAAACCATTTGTATTAAGGTCTGTGCCACAGTCCTGTATTATATTGTTCACAATGTCGATAAGGTTGTTGGTAGTATAACTTATGCCATCTCCTGAACAGTTAATGATCGTATTATTAAAACACGTACCACCCTCACTGCACGAGTTAAGGACTATACCGTTAATACCATCGCGAATAACATTGTTAACAATATCATAATCATTTCCAGATGAACTGAGGATTATCGCATTATCTATATTATAAAATACGTTATTCAAAATTTGGAACTGATCATAACTACTGTTTCCGCAAACAATCCCGTTTGTAGGATTTGAAACATCGTCACCAAGAACAATCCCTTCTATTGTCGTAAATTCATACAAATCAATCATGTTGGTATCAGTGGTTTTCATCCGATACCCACCCTGGTCAGCCCGGCCATTTTTGTGTCTTTGGCTACTGTTGCATTCGTATGAAATGTCTGTTGGTGTGAAAATTCTTATTCTATGATCAATGTCTTGAAACCATAAAGTAGATATGGTAACACGATCACTACCCATATCATCAACCATTTCATAACATGCAATTTGAAGCGTTGAATTCTTTTCTATAAGATTATAAGTTTCGCCTATTAAGCTCCACACCCCAGGCTCATCTCCATCAATTGCGTCTCGAACTCCAGGAAACGCTTTGTCAATTGTACTGACCTCAAGGTCAATATCTGTATCTTCTGGAATGTTTCCAAATTGATCAAACACCTTCCAGCGCCTGGTTGACACTTTCTCATTTAGATATACTGTTACATCTTCACCGCCAACATCAAGGATAACCTTATCTCCAACACCAACATACGAATGGCTTTGAGGAACTGAGAATGTAATATAACCATTTGCTATTGTTGCTGTTGGAAGATTACCGGTTTTTGACCTGATGATATAATCATCAAGAGATGACACCTGTATCCCAACAGAAAAGGTTATAGCTGCCTTACGGGGTTTAAGCCCCAAAGATGCAAAAGCTGCCCCAAGAGCAGGGTTTGCATACATACTGTTAGTAGAATATGGAAACATGCGCTCCCCGGCTTAACTATAAGATGGAGGTGTAATTGGTGGAGTTCCGACCTGAAGAGGGCCACGATGAGTAACTCTACTTGGGTCACTGGCATAGGTGAATCCAACACCGCCCTCATATGCTTTTGCATAATATAATGGTCCGAAACTATTATGCCATACAAAGTAAGCCTCGCCACCATCTATTACAATTTGATACATTAATCTTGCCAGCACAGCCTCAAAAGAATCATTATCAACGGCAAACTCGGTAACTTTAAACTCACGTAATGCTTCTGATTCAGATATGTTTGGTACTATTTTCCCAACATATTTATGCCTATCAATTAAGTAAGCTTTAATATCATCAATATCGATAGTCCAAAACCCAGCAGTGCTCTGATGATTCATTGTTACGCCTGTAATATTAACAGCAGAATTTGACATTAGATCCCAAAGTTGCACATCAACCGTTAATATAGATACTTCCAATTGATATAGCGGAATCTGTGATGTGTTATGAATCACATCACTATTATTAAAAGCGAGTACACTATCCTCTAAAAAATTGATTACCTGTGCATGTTTCATATATTACTCCCTTATACTAAACGATATATTACTGAAAATGATTTCGGTATTAAAATTTGCTCAGTATTTATAAGATCAAAATCATCATATAATGGATCAAGAGTTGAATGATAATATCGATAAGATTGAGCCCCTATTGCCTTATTAACCTTTTTGATTTTTAAGAAACCATCAGAACCCATGTATGCTATAGCACGCACGCTACCAAAAGATCCATCAGATTCGCACTTATATGCATTTAAATATGTTGCTGATTCAATAGCAGTTCCTGCTGGTGTAAGAATGCCACCAAACGCAGTTCCAATATTTATCTCAAAATGGCTATTAACCGAAGCTGTTATACATTGATATATTAAAAAATTAGTAGGATGTACAGGAGCTACACTATCCCATTCAGGAGGATGACCAGGATCATAACCTTCTGATTTAATAAACAATGTAACTATATCGCCAACTATTTGGTAATCAATGCGAACAACGCCATATGCAGAACTGTTATAATTAAATGCAACATTTGCAGTTCCAGCCTTATATAACGACAACTGATTTGAAGCATCAGCACCACCAATTTTAATCGAATCAACCTGTATATCACCAAATATGCCAGAATCACCCAAACCAGCAAGATACTCAAACTGATCCTTGTCAATTTCTAAAGATGATCCAGCATATGTTAAAACAGTTCCTATCTCAAGAAAAGTTGTCAATGTTAAATCGGAAAAATTAACTGAATCGGCACTTGATAATGGTTGATCAAGGTCGCTAAGATACCCCCATTGATCGATGCCGATACCAAATGGTAAAACTGGAATTGTGCTCAAAACAGCAGCTACGTTATCATTCCAATTATTAATATCACTCCATGGTTTTTGTAATACGCCTGTAGATGTAAAAAGGTCTATCAAAAAATCAAGATCAGTTGTCACTTCGGTTAGGTTTCTTAAAGCTAAATTGTGGTCAATGAAGTTTAAAGAATTAATATTAGCACTGACAGCAGAAAGAGCATAACCAGCTCTCACAACAAGACTTTGTGTCTCCATTGTGCCATGAACTTCAAATAGATTTGAACTTGTCCATAGTGAGTTTGCGCCAATAATGAGTTTTGGAGTTATATAACTTATTCCACCAGCATTAAGATATATATTATTGGCCCCAATGCCTTTTAATAATATTGCCCCATACATCCCGCTAATAGCAGATATTGTGGCAGCATAACCAACTGTGGCAGGGACACCGATATAATTACTGACAGCAACCTCAGTGTACAATCCACCAATCTTCTCATTGAATCCTATAATAACTCCGGACCCATCTATAATACTTATCCCAACAGTACCAGAATGAGGAACATAAAGTGCATCAGTGTACAGGCCATCAATCCAGTTGATAGTTCCACCGAATATCTTATCACCACTTATCGACTTATCGATAATGTCTCTCCACACAAATGTATTCATAAGGTTCTCCTAATTAGGTACCTTGTTTTACATAAATAAACAAATTATTAATAGTAATGCTTGCCCCTTGAGACCAGTCAAGCTTATTAAATCGTATATCGTTTGTAGAAGCTAATTTACCAACGCTTCCAAGCAGCGCTGATGGTTTTAGTCCACTGCTCACACCTTCAATAGTGAATTTTGATACTCTTCCGTCAGCAACTACAGCTGCACGTAACGAACTTGTTCCATCAAGTGCACGAAATGCATATTGAGCGTCGCCAGTATCAACAAGATCTAAGAATTCAACCTCTGCAAGCAAAACGTCAGACCCATCCTTAAACCTAATCATATGATCAGCACTACCATCTTCAATGGCAGTTTTAATAACATCAAGCATATCTATTCTTAGTTCTATAATTACTTGCATACATAACCCTTGGTTAGTATTAATATACTATTCGAGCCTTATACCTGCACTTGGAAAATATTCTCCAAACTTTGCTCCAGGAACAACATGTGTTAATTCAAGAATATCAGATTCAAGGTTTATACCATTATACCGTCTGAAATGGTCAAATTGAACCCACCCGGGAAATAACGTTTTATTAACAACAGATACATTTCTGGCAATTATTTGATACTTATTTAACACATCATCAACATCGTAAATAGTATCGATAGGAGCATCAAGATATGCTTTAAAATTCTTTTGTGTATCAAGATATAGATACAAAAATTTATGCGTTGGCCATGAGAAATGAGCATATCCGGCGCCAATATCTTCAGTTGTGACACCAATATAATCATTATATATAGTTACATCAGAATCGTTTCTCTCATAAACAGTAAGGCGAACTATACCACCAGTCTGAACAGCGTCAGTTATGTGATAAATTCCATTATAATTATGACTTAACTCTTCTGTTCCATATATCAAAATTTCAGGATATTGCTCTCCATCAGTAACAAGTTGAAGCATATTTACAACATGTTGAATTGGAGCTGAACCCTCAGGAATATAAACATCAATATATCCAGGTATACCAGCATCAATATCTTCTGCATAAAAACTTTTAATAATAAATCTATTATTAAGCTTTAAATACATTAGGTCACCTACTGTCATATCACTTACATCATCAAGCAATATGATCCCAAGAGCTCTATCAATAACTACATCTATTTTCTTTTCCTTTTTCCCTTCAATGAGAAATTTGCCACCTTCTTGGATAAATGGGTGAAGTGGCTCGTCGTCTGGCAGCTCAACGGTTACATTGCTCGAATTTATAGCAAGAACTTTATAACCATACGACTCGTACAAACCTTGAACCTCAGCCCGTTCTGGTGCTACTGGCATTCCGTAATATACGTTTAACGCTCTTTCATAATCTTCTAAGTTGCTTACATTTTGAAGAGATTTAAGCAGGGAGTTGATACCAGCTTTTCCACCAATATTAGTATAATTGTAATCATCCCAATTTGAAACATTGACCATAGAACCATACATCTCAAAAAGCATATGTTCAATCAATTCGGCCTTCGGACAATAAAGATACTCATTAGGAGTTGCACGCTTAAGTTCGAATATATTATTAAAAAATTCAACAGTATTATTATAAAACCGATAATCGATATCCTGATAAAACGGTACCCCAAAATTTTGATTTATAAAATTTTGAAGTATCGGCAAACCTTTTATATAGTTTGCAACATCGTAAGCACGGCCAGTTGTTAGGTATATTGTAAAAGACTTTTCAAACAAGTACGACAAATCGCCCTGGACCTCAATCATATATTTAAAAGCAGAAAGAGAGTTGACCCACTCACCCTTTCCACTATCACCAGGAGTACCATCTTCAGAAGAATACCCTTCAAACCATATCCACTTTTTACCTGTTGGATTATAATGCCTACCATCCGACTCTTCAGAATAAATGTAATTTTCAAGACTTTCAAACGAAACAGATCCAACCGGATACGTTTCAAAATTATGTAAAATAGCTGGGCAATTATCTTTGTCTTTCGGCGATATGTTTATTGCACTACACCACTTGTCTACATGTGGAGTGTTTATTAAAGTTACTATTGCATCAACTGTCTTGTCGGCAGGATCAACAGATATAACGATACCGTTGCTAAACCAGTAAACCTCAGACGTACCACCTATATCTTCAGAAATAAAAAACACATTATACTCTGACACATCTTCAGATGGATCATCAGCAATTAAGCGCAATCTTCCAATAGTACTGTCCTCTTCGTAATGGCTATTTTCGTTCATTTCAACTGATGCCGGCCTATCTCCCTTTTCTTCAGATGAAAGTAGATTATTTATTTTAAAATATTTATCACCAATATCTGCGCCCTCTGCTTTAACTACCAAATATTGATTAAAACCTATATCTCTAATCTTATAATAATCTGCAGCAGAAAGTTCAATCATGTCAAAATAATGTGGATTAAGAGCACTATCGTATACTGGCTCTATAAGTTTGGTCCCAATGGGTCTGATAATATAATTAGGTATTTTAAGAGTTGGATCAAGATTTATCGGTTTTGAATGAAGAGGTCCAATTAGCAAATCAAAATAATCTTCAAGAACACATGTTCGGGCATTCTCAGGAGCTGTTGTCTCAAAAAATCGAAGCCCTTTCTTAAGCAGGTCGTAACCAGCTTTTGTCATTGCGTTCCAGAATGTTTCGAAGTTTGCCCGATCATCATCAGAGAGGAAATCCCAGAATGTGGATAGATAGTCCCAGAACACACGTCCTTGAATCTCAGGCTCATAACATGGTACGTCCGGTTTTACTCCAGGTGTTTCAAGGTTCGGCACTGGTACATAAAAATAGAATGCGCCTATTCCGTACCTTTCGGCATACCCTATACCTGTAGGATAACTGGATGATCCCCAATCACCAGAGCCAGGATTAGTAAATCCAAACCTGTCATAAACGAATCTGAACTTATTATACTCAGTAGCGTAATAAGGGTCTGGAATACTATCAGCCGCATCAGAATCGAACGTACAGATACTATAATTGAACTTTCCCGAAACATCTGTTTCAGGTCTGTTCGTTTCAACGTTTGACCACATTTCTGAAGGACCTGCTGGCATATTACACCTTATTCAAATGACTCTGGAGTTGGTATTATGTTATTGGCTTTTATAACGCCATCCCTATAATAAGAATTGTATCCATCAAAAGAACTATTCATAAAAAAGTTGTCAGTATTAAATGTAAACCCTCTGTGCCTTGCAAAAACACTATCAACCGGGCGCTCGTATATATCATTATTACGACAGTATATATGGTGGTTTCTATAAACAATGACAGCGCTATCAAACATATCTTCACCTACATACTCTACACTCGTGATTTCAACACGCTCGTTTTCACTATTGTTTAAAAGAAAAGCAAACCCTTCCAGCTCCAGCGTTTCGACAATTTTGCTGTCTTGGTTGCTTATAACTTTCATTACAGAGGTATCGTTGTCTTTGGTCTCAACAAGCCATATTCCATTCCTAACCCAATCCCATGGCTTCACAGTGATTGTTCCAACTATATCACGATTGATATGTAAAAAATTATCACGACCAATTAAATTGGCAATACCCTTTAAATTAAGGATGTCTCCATTACCAGGAGTTACTCCGCAATTATTACCATCTGAAGTATTAAAATAATTGATAAACTGCGGATAGTTAAACGGATCTTCTTCAGACCCATTGCCAACGGACGGCTTACTTAAATCAACATAGTAGTTATTTGCTACAACCGGGGCATCTTCATCCTTGTAAAAAGGAGAATCACCATAATCATAATTGTTACCGTAATCAGCCATAACAACCTTTACACTTTAAGCATGAGACTGAGATGTTTTAGTACTGAATACCCGAGTTCTCTTGGGACCTTGTCACTACTGACCATTTCTATATTAACATCAACCTTTTTTTCTACAGCCTCATTAAACTCTTTGAACATGTCTTCGTGTTCTTTTGCAAGATTTTCATACGCTGTGTCATATTTCTCTTTTAGCTCATTGCAGCCACCAAAGTCAGGTATTGATAAAGTTATCGTACCAAATATGGATTTATAACCCTGAACAACATCTTCTGTCTCGCCGTCAAAACCATCTTCTTTTTGCCGAACTACCTTATGTTCATCATAAAGAGCTTTGTACGCATCAACAAACCCTGTTGACCGCTTCATAATTAACGCAACTGTTTTCTCAGTCTTAGGCTTAACATTATCATCATTAAATAAAAGTCCAAGCTTAAATGTTGCGTCAAAAGTTTCATTCTCGTCCGCCTTTATAGCGAAATTAATCGCTGTCCTAAAACCAATTAATTCAATTAATCTAACACCCTTCTTTAACATAGAACCACCCTTATTAATAATTAAAAATATTTATGACGGTGCCACTGCGTACACTTCACCGGTACTTACATCCACCCTTACTATATTGTCTAATACACTATGTTCTGCTTCTCCGGTTTTCATACTTGCTAATTGTGAAAATAAATTTCCTGCACCTGAATCTGCATCTGCATCAAGGTGCAAACCCCATTGACCATTATTTGAAACTGCAACAAAATCAATACTATCAGCACCATGGTTAACTTGAAACATTTTTGGCGTTCCCTCAAAACATCTAAAGTAAGAATCTTTTAAGGTCGTATTGTCATTTATAGTATAAAAATCAAAAGAATGAGTTTCCCATGCCATCACAAACATTTTTTCATTTGCTGAACCTTCAGTGTCAGCAAAAATAATTGATGCAGAATAACCCCAACCAAGACCTGGATTCTGTCCTTCAATAATTAATTTTGCATCAATATCAGTTCCTAATGCTTTTATGTGTACCCCTTGGCCAGAAAAATCACCACCAGAGGTCCCTACATTTTGGAGTGGAGTTGCAGTAGAAATTCCAATAATATTGTTTGAGGTAATTCTCATTGCCACTGTGCCCAAAACACCGTCTTCTGATGTAAAAAAATCAAGAAAAGAATCCCTTGTTGACGCTGTTGAGTCCCACGCTTGATACTTCCCTGTTGTTATTAAAGCCGCATCATCAATTGCAGATGCTGTATAACCCAATAGAAATCTTATTCCAACTGTTCCATTACCGTCTTCATGGTGATTATTAACAAACGCAACATCATGCGCTCCACCTACATCACGAATAACTTCAAGTTTATATATACCAGATGGCCCTCCACCAATTCCAACAGCACCACTAGTATTTCCTAACAGTACCATATTTGAACTGTTTAAAAGAATATATTCAAAACTATTATTATCTTTTATTAGAAATTCAGCTTCGGCTGTACCCTTTTTCCCCATAGTCCAATAAGTACTTGCACCTTTGTTAAATAATATATTCGCCTCCCTTGAAGTATCTACAGCATTCAAAACCAAATTTGCATTATTGGAAAGGGATTCAATTTCAATAACGGCATCAGCTATGCCATTGTATACATGAAAATCAATCCCTGTATCAGGCGCTTTGCCAACACCGGCAGCACCATTTATGTACAGTACTTTTCCAGAATCATCCCATTTGAAATCAGCACTACTTGTCACAGCGGAACCAGATTGAAAGAATATCTGATCAATAACAAATGAACCTGGGGTATCAGTTAGTCCTAAAAAATTGTCTGTAAAAGTGGGCTTGTTTAATATTTCACTATCCCCAGAACTTGAATTCCAATCAGCATTTACATTAACCTCAGCACCTGATGGAGCATGTGCTGATTGACTGTGGCTATAAGCCGTGTCCCATTCAGTATTTTCTGTAGTTGATACATGAACAGAGTCTCCTCCAGCTATTTGACTGTGAGAATATCCAGCATCCCAATTATCTATATCAGTGCTGGTTTTTCCACTGAGTAAACCAAGCTCTGTTATAGACACCGCACCTTCAACAATTGCTCCACTTTCACTAATCATCACCAGATCGTCTGATAGCCCTGTGCCACTATTTGTTCCTCCACGAGATATCGGAACAATACCAAAACCAATATCATCAACATAACCTTGAGTAACCAATTTATCATTATCACTTGTTCCTGTACTTACAGAAACAATGCCATTAAGCAAATTTAATTCATCAACAGTAACTTGAGAACTTTCAACAATCTTTCCGCCGGCACTTATCATTACCCGGCTATTATTTAATGCTGTATTGTTGTTAGTTCCACCGCGATCTATTGGCACAATTGAAGGAAACATGTTGTCATCAACATATCCCTGTGTTACAAATTTATCATTATTAGATGTTCCGGTTGATAATCCAACCATACCATCAAGTAATCCAAGTTCACTAACCGTAATAACACTTTCAATAATAGTACCACCAGAACTGATCATTACTAAATCATTACTAAGGGCAACTCCGCTGTTGGTACCACCTTTAGTTATAGGAAGTTTAGCAATTGTTGACAAGTTACCAGACGCATTATTAAGAACAACGCCTTCAGTGTTAAGTACAGCCAGTTGTACAACTCCTCCACCAAGGACTTCTACCCCAACAACAGCAGATGGACTATACATTTTTGCATGTTTATGCCCACCAGTCTGTTTTGTCTGGACTATACAATCCATAACAAGTGTGTCGATAGCATCTTTCCACGCTTGTGATTCCCTTGGGCCCCACGGTTTCTCGGTTTTATAATCATTAAGATCGAAGTCTTTATAAATCGTCATATACCAAACTCCTTGTGTTGGCTTAAGATACAGTGATCTGGTGTGGAGATATGGTTTTAAATTCTATCCACCCATGCTGAATTTGTGAAATTGAAACCTGAGCAAATGCCCAATATGTTCCAGAGCTAAGCGATGATATTACAACAAGCTTTCCCTCATCGCCAGTTTCAGCAGATACTGTCAAGTAATCTCCTTTAGCAGGTTCGCCTACATACACCTCATTATTAATACGAACCTTGACACCAAAATCTTCCATACATGCAACTCTACCAACCCGAGTATCATGCGTGTCGTATATCGATTGATTTACATAATTAATCATCATAGAAACAAGAGCTGAGTTATAATCAGCCGGCTTAATAAGTTTGTTACCTGTACTAAGAACTCCCCACATACCAGGCTTCATTTGAAAATCGTTCACATTGGCTATACTTCTGTTCACGCGAGTAAACTTTTTAAACACTGTCTGAATATCAACAGGACGAGGCTGAGTTGGAATAACCACTATCGGTATTGGCAATATTGCCATTTCGTAAGCCCCAATGTCTGTACCATCATCAACGTTGTCAATCCCAGGCTGGTCAACAGGTCTGTCATTTCCTAAAAAATCAACAACTGGAACAAACGTTTCATAGCCAGTACGTAATCCAGCATCCAGGCAAGGACTCCCATATTGCACAGTCAAATCATCTGGAGCATCAACAAATAAAGGGTCTTCTGACTTTTCGTTACTCCCAGGAGAAGTGGCGCCAGCGACATCTCTTAGCGTGTCGTATGCATAAACATTATTATTATCCATGATACAGCCGCCGCCATGGTTTCCTATTTTAATTCCGACACCAGCGCTACCATTGCCATGCAAACAGTTGTTCAACATGACAAAATTAAAAAGCTGTCCATAAGAAAAATCAAAACCAGCAGCACAATCAAAACATGTCTCATGTACAATAGAGCTATTAAAAAAAAGAGAGGCTGCTGCGTTTTGGATTGCTTTTCCGGCTCCAACATGGATATTATTAGAAATATTTAAATACTGTATTCCCACTGCTTCCTCCAGTAAATTAGCTGATTAATATGTCAATATCAACATTGACAAACTTATTCCTTTTAATCTGCCCGTCACTATCTGCAAATGTGGCAGCATCGTTAATTTCAACACCTATTGCAGTATTAGACACCGACCCACCAATAACCTCAAACTCATTACCTTCTATCAGGCATTTTTGCCATGTAGTTGCAGCCAAGTGCACAAAGTTACCACTGACAGTGTCAGCCTCTTTAATAAATTTTATGCCCGAAATATCATAAAATTGGGACGCATTGTATATTGCTTGTAAAGTTGGGCTGACTTTAATTTCAGGCATCCCAGTATTCAACGGGTCAGGTTTCAAAAGAACCTTATAATTAATATCAGGAAGAGCTGCGCCAGAATCATCAATTTGACCATCATCACTGAAATAAATTGTATCAGTATCTGCAATTACTGCTGCATCGATCAAAGCTTTTAAGGTAGCTATTCCTTTAGCTCTTGTTTCATAAGGAGCTGTTGCGCTTCCATTGCTGTTAACGTAAAAATCTGCCATGATTAAAATATCCTTTATGTTGGTATTATAATCTCTGCACTTCTAAGTTGACTATTCTAAAAAAATCAATTTCACGAATAGTTAATTCATCAGTAAAAATTCCGCTCATTTGCTCAAACTTATCATCCAGTTTGGTGTATGACACTTCAATTGGTTCCTGTATATTGTTTATAAACTTCTGGTTATACAAATAACTAATAAGGTTTCTGGTAGAAAAGGTGCCATCAATATTTGAATCAACATATTTTCGTATTTCAGTTATTAACTGCTCGTCGCTGGTATTTCCTGTAAAATTGATAGAAAAACTCAAATCACATGGTAGTTTATGCTTTACCAAAATGTCTCCATATATTTTCTGATAAATAGAACTTTCGAAAAAATCCTGCACACGCTTTACCTCTGGATATGTCTGATACTGAACAGTTATCGTATCAGCATCAGATTCATTTAAAACTATTCGCTTTATCTCTTTCGAAGAATTTATAAGCAAATTATCAGAATCAACAACAGTGAATTCACTTTCAGATAAAACTTCCGCATCATCAACTGTGGTTCCAATTGATACTGAAATTATTTCAGCAACTGGCATTTTGCATTCATTTGCCAAACTCATTTCAAAAAACGTATCACTGGTAAGTTTTGTTATTGTAGTAGTAACTATTTCATAACTTTCAGAATTGCTAAGTGTTGCAAGATATATATCAGCTTTATTATTTGCATGGTATGAGGTGATGTTTTCACTTTCAACTTTTATATAATCAACTCGCAAAATAGCATGGATATTATCTCTAATATCACCAGCATATCGAACTGGTCCTTTTGACACACCTGACGTTACTACCAATATAAAAATATTTTTTCCAAATTTACTATTTACTAAATACCGATCAAGGTTTGATATTTGATGTCTTAACAACCCTGTTGATACGCTTTTTGATCCATCTGGATTCGAAATACCATTTGCTTCCGACCACGCACCACGAGTCAACTCAGATGTTCCTGTTGCTGTTGACTGAGCTTCTTTATCCCATAAGTACACTTGGTAACCATCAGCTTGTGATCCACTTATCGCACTTGATCCAAAAGCCCGAAGATACAATGACACTGGGCTTTCTATTCCATCCATATTTATAGAATACAACGCCATTGCTTTTGACGGATTCATATCAAAAGCCTGTAAATCAACAATCTGCCATGCTTTATTAATATCAGTAGTCGCCTTTGTATCAAGACTAAGCTTCATCATTGTACCATATCGCTCTGACTCAACAGCAAGAATCCCACCACGACTTTTATCTGAGAATATGCTTAATACTTTTTTTGGAAGTTCAAAATGAAGCTCCTGAAACTGAGGAAGTTCAACTTCACGATCAGTTGATTTGTTTATATATAGCGTCATTCTAAGGTCATCATAAATAATAAACTCAAACTCATATTCTACAGAATATGCTAATCTAAACCCAACTTCAGCAAGGGCCCCTATATCAGAAACAGAAATATGGTCCATAATATCAAAGTCATTAGCATACACCTGGGCAGTTCCGTACTGTTCTGAATGTGCAAAATAGATTACAGCGTTCAGTGCAGCTGTATCTTCCTCATCGTACATACCGGTCATGCGAATGCCAAAACCTATACCGGTATATGAATCAATAAAATCAGAATTGTTTACCCCACCAACCATGATCTGAAGATTGCTGTTTAATGCCAAATCATCTGGATCTTCAATTGAAGGCATTACAAATTTACCAGTAAGCTTCACCCCAGTACGTTTAGAAATGTCTTTTGACACAGATACATTTTCGTGCCCACCTCCCATAAGCGATATTGTTGAGTCATTAAACTGTAATACATCAATACCTCCACGATCATCATCAAGATTTCCAAAATTACCTGGCTTATACCCATTCGCACCATACATCCATGTTGAATCCGGAAGTACTGGTGTGAATCCTATTTCTTCATCAGCTATATTAAACAAATAATCAGTACGAACCTCCATAAACCGTTTGTAATCGTTAAAGAATAGGCCTTTATACCTATCATCTTCACATTCTTGATCAAGAGGAAACCCTAAAAAGGCAGGATCGCTTTTGCTTGGAACATCAAAATCAGGATTGAATGATGTAGCAGACTGTTCTATTGATAGTGGATAACGATACTCAGATGTGGCTGAGTGCGGGCCCCAATATCTATCAGATTGTATGCTTCCTACATTTGGTGGAAATATTCCATAAAACCCAAGGTGCTTGACTAAATTCTCACCATATAATTTTCCAAGATAATCAGCTTTCACATTTGCTGTAGAAATGTCAAAACCACTAATAAGATCCCTGGTCATATATCGATCACCAGAACCTGCGACATACATAGCTTTAATTACTGGAAAAAATTGAGGAAGTACAACATAAATACTTTTTTTATTCATGATGCTTCGATCGTTTATTCCATATAAAAGCCGCTTAAAATAGTTGCTATTATCTTCATACATAGTTCCCTGTGTTATATCTTCTGGATTCGTAACAGAATGATATGTAAAATCAACGTTTTCAAGTTGAACAATCTCTCCATATTCAGTATTGTATTCATCACCCTTTGATGCGGCAATAACAGGAACATCAATGTAATACAAAGCAACTCGGTCAGTAGAATTTTTAAAAGAACTATTGCTGATATACCCTGGCTGAGCAACTCTATATCGCAAACTTCTTGACGATACCGCAGCCGATTCTGATGTTAATTCAATATTCTTTTTTTCATTGAAATATATCCTGATGTATCCTATTGAATAATCGCCAAGTATACGAGGTACAAAAAACTTATTTCCAAAAAAATCAAGCTGTCCATCTGTCATCGTTGGCCAATTAGTAATATTATTGACCCTTTGCTGTTCGGCCAGAGTATTGTAAAAATCCATCATAACCAAGCCGGTAGGTTTCACAGCCAGATCATCAATAACAGTACCCTTCTGCCCTCTTGATGTTGAATGCTCAGACCAGAGCTTGCGCATAAACGACCAAAAATCTAACATAGCTTACCCTCTTACGGTAATTGGCAAATTAAATTTTAAAATATCAAACGATTCAGTTTCAATTGGAACGACCTGGATCTGTGCATAAATAAACCCATCTTCACCAATGGTCAAGTCTAATAATTTTGCACTGTCAATCTTTTCAGTGTTTGGAAGCCCAGCAGGCTCATCACCTTTTAAAGAACTAACAGTCTGTTCAATAGCAACAGTTATTGATGCAGCAATGCTTTGCAAATTATCTAAAACCTGAGGCCTGCTAATAAATTTAACAGCATCACCACCAAAATTATCAACGATTACCTTGTTATTATTTACTAAGTAACGCCTTGTTTTTGAAAGGAAAGTAATCTCAAACCGATTTAACAGTGCCCTATTACCATCAATACCGCGAGGATTGTCTCCAATACCAACACTAAACAGGCTACTAATATCTGTAGTAAAATCTATATCCATAATATTTAAAATAATTATTAAATCATCGCAACGCTATTATTATGTTATCTAAGTATTAGGGTCCCGGAACATGTCGTCAGTTAGTCCAATATTAAAATCTGCATCTGCAAAAGCACGTTTTGTTCTTAATGTAAGGTGTTCAGACCCTTCTACTTTACTCTGAAAATTTAAATCAGTAGTGTATCCAGGCAAATTAGCCCGGTCAAATGCGGCAACCTCAGCAGCATCAGCATTATTATATAAATCACGGTAATGTTTTCGACAATTCCCAGGAGTTGGCAAAATATCATCAAATGGATTGCTATCAGATGCAAGAACAATGTCTGCAGTTAATGCTGCTAAACTTAATGTTGTTGCAAAATTTGTAACCAATCCAGCACTGCTAAGTATTCTTAATAAATTGCCTCCATCAGATGTCATATACGGGCTGTATGATGACAAAACACCTTTCACCTCGCTATTGTGAGCAAATAGAGATCTAAATGTACTGTTAACAGAACGTATTATTACTACAACTTCCATCCTATCATCAGAATTGTTTGATAGAGCAAGAACAGGAATCTTGTTTAATATCGACACTGCATTTGATATCATTTTTGGATACGGACTTATAGATGCTGAAGAAGGGTTTGTTGCCCATTTTGATACACCACCCTCATACACACCATCCCAATCAGATATTCCTTCAAGCTGATGATAGAATTCCTCAAATCGATCATTGGCAATTTGAAGCACATCATCCGAGTTTATTAAATCAATAAGACTGTCAGTTATTGTTGATTTCATCAAAGCATCAGATATATTAAGAAGGCTGTGACCTTTAACAATTGTAGATGATAATTCAGTGCTGCTTATCTTTTCAGAAGTACTTTCAAACCTTCTGACAGACTCATTAAAATCCTCTTCAGTAATAAGAAGCATAGCCTGTGCTTTTTCAAGAGTGGATATAGCAGCCTGTGATGACGCGATATTTGATCTTCTCAATACCTCAATCATTTGATTAATCAAGTTAGTAATCAAATCTCTAATACGATATATTGAATGACATAGGTTTTGATATCTTTTATATGCAATAAATGCATCAGTTGTATTCTTCACGAATTCTTTAAGATTTAATCCAAGAACCTGCATATCATCGACAAATGAACCTGAAAGACCGCTTGCTGCTTTTATATATGCATTTTTGTCAATAGCAGCCTGGGCAGCAGCCGCAAGTGCAGCTTTGTTCAATTCTTCTTTTCTACCTGCATCAAGAATGCTCCTCTTTGTTGAATACTCAGTACGTGCTGCCTCAAGCTGTGTTGCCTTGATAAGCCCATCTTCTTTCTGATTTATTCGTATAAGGTCTTGAGTGTAGTTATCATGTAACGATGCAAACAACTTGTTATAATTATCATTAATTTTATCAGCTCTCTTTTGATATCGTCTCTCCCTGCTCTCCTCAACACTTTTTGTTATCTGTGTGTGATGATTAATAAAAGATATCGGCTTTGTTATCTCGATAGCCTTGGCAATATTCTGTTGCATAAAACGGTATTTATTTTCATTTAACCTGGCGTTTGGCACATCACCATCAGCTTCAAATCCGTCTAATTCTTTAAGAAGTGATACAGATTGTGCAATCGCTTGCTGTATATATGGCAATGCCTCTACCATTTGATTATAATATTGCGTTCCACCAAAACCATTGGTCCACTTTAATATAATGCGCAGAATTGTTCTGAGGTTATGATTTGCCTGATTTAGAAGTAACCGCTCTTTATAAACAGCCTGAATAGCTTGACTGTGAGGTATTGCTATTAATGAAAATATTGCAGTTGGATATGCAAGAAGTATTTTAAATAGTGATGATAATATTGACTCCATTAAAGTACTTGCCATAGATGAAACAGATCCAAGCATTGCCTGTGCTGAAGACGAAGCAACAGCGCTTATTGCAGAAATAGTTTCAGCACCAATAGTATCAAGTAGGTTGACTATTCCGTACTTTAGTTTAGTTTTTACATCAATTCCATCTCTAACCTTTTCACGTATTTCTCTAATACGTTTAAGTATTTTAATTATATTAAGTTGGGTGTTGAGAAGTAATTCACACGCCTGTTTTGGTGGTGGCATTATTCCTCCATGATATATTAATAGATATCTATAATTTACAATAAAATATTTGTTATGTACAGCACTTTTAACAATCAGTTTAATTTATGTTATAATATCCTCCAATCTGGTATAATTACTATGAACTTAATATTAACCAAAAAGGAGAAAATAAATGAATAAAAATATCAAATTTAGTGAAGGCAAAATTAACAGCCTTGGTAAATATATTCAGACTGAACTTATATCAGAAATGTCAAATCCTGAAATGATGATAAGAAATAACAAGCTGATTGTATTAATGTCAAGAGCCGCTAATAATGGACTGAATGGAAAAAAAATTCAAATTAACAAACCATTCAGTAATGACAAAATGCTTCACAACAATATTGTAACCTTTTTTGAACAATATAATATTACAGTAGATAAGAAATATTAAAACAATAATTAATGATTTTGGGCGCTTAGCTATATGCTTATCGCCTTTTTTTATAAAAAAAAGTATCAACATTAAAGCCAAGGTTATCTTGGCAAGAATGGAGAAGCGATGGATATGATTAAAGGTATCAAAACAAAAGAGATTCATGACATTATTAATGAAGGTTGCCCAAATTGTGGCGAGCATGATGACCCCAAAAATCACATGTTACTATTCTCTGGTGTACAGCATTGTTCTGGTAGTGGAGTTAAAGCTTCTGGGGATTGTATATCAATGAATTTAGAAGACACTGATTTAATAACACCAATATTCATATGGTGTGAAGGGTGTAAAACGGTTCTACTTGATGACCGTATATCAGTGAGTATTAGTGTAATGTCAATGGACCCACCAAAACCCACATGCGCAAAACGAGGCCAACAGGTAGTGTTTCTCCAAACACCAAACTCTCCTGGCGAGTATGGCTTTGTTGAGCGTGATACAGCTGGTCCAACGGTAGTGTGTCGATTCTGGCAAGGCAACTCAAATATACTGCGTAACAAAGCAAACGGCGAAACTGTTAACCTTGACGATCTGGTTCTTATGAATTTTAAGCCGCAAGAAATTGTTGATGAGATGCTGGAATCTTTATAATTATATATTTTAGGGTGTGAAGAAAATTTTTTCACACCCTCTATTTTTTTTTAACTATTAGTTTTATTATTTTTTCTGTTTATATTTTTTGTATATGTATTTTGAGCCTTCGTACACTCCTGCACCAGCAACACCAACAGCTGCACCAGCTACGCCAGCCTTACCAATAGCTCCTGCAAGAGGTTTTGCAATTGCCTTTGTTGGAACCCATTTATGAGGTGCAAGCATTTTCTTAATAGCATAAGCAAACCCACTTCCAGCAGTTAAACCACCAATACCACCAGCGACACCACCAATACTAAGACTCTGAATAATATTTTCACGATCTTTATTTAAAGCTATTTTTTCAAGCTCTTCATTAAAAGCTTCTTGATAAATTTTATCAAACATAGATATCGCCTTTAAATAGAACGAACAGTGTTTGCAAATCCAGATCCTTGCTGCTGTATGCTCTTTGAAATATTAGTTAAAGCTTTAGTCCCGCGCTGAAGAAATAATTGACCATGAGCACCAAGAATATTCCTCTGTTTTCCAACTTCTGCTGCCACATTCTGTATAGCTCCGGCGCCTTGATTTATCAATTTTTTCCGAGCACCATGACTGGTAAGCAATTTGTTAATTGTTTTATTAGTAAACTGTTTGCCAAGATTAGGGCTAATAGCTTGTGTTGCCTTACTCACAAAGTTGGTTACAGCCGGACTACGTGCAATATTTCTCGTACCCTCTCTGGCAACAGCGTCTGTAGCTCCCTTTAAAGCAGCTTTCCCAAGATTGAGCCAATTAACACTAATTTTTTCAAGTTCATCTTCAAAAGCGGCTTTTCTTATATCTTCAAACATATAGCCTCCATTGTATAATAATAATATAATTTACGGATCATTTTTGAATATTAAAATATTCCTTTATTAAGAACTTGCGAAAATCCTTTGGTCTTATAGATTAATTTTGACCCTTCGCTGCTTTCTGATTTTATTCCAGAGAATATACTTTTTTGTTTCTTGAGCTTAGTACCAATTGGTCCGCTTAATTCTTTATTGTGGCGCAACCCTCTGGTAATAACACGATTCTTGACATTGATCGCTATCTTCTCAAGCTCATTATTAAAAGCTGCTTGATATATTTCATCAAACATAACAATCTCCTATCTATATTGTTGTAATCGCTGACTCATTTTTTTCTTGGCGCGACTGATCCACATTTCATTTTTATTAAGCCTGTTTGCCAGCTCTTTA
>Ga0307377_10002617_pt1 | contig 21032 bp, 22 predicted proteins | sample TR3MG_FD_202535 | JGI IMG/M metagenome (GOLD analysis project Ga0307377, IMG submission 202535) | Soil microbial communities from Risofladan, Vaasa, Finland - TR-3 | ecosystem: Environmental > Terrestrial > Soil > Coastal area > Acid sulfate soil | place: Finland: Risofladan, Vaasa | collected...
AGGAGATCAGTACCACTGGTTTTTCCAATAAGGTATCCCACGAATGAAAAAGATCAGACCCCGGGATTTAAAAAGCCGGGGTTTTGCTTCATATTAGGATCTATCAGTATGAAATTATCAAATTTTTTGTAAGTTTATAACTACTTAATCTGTATTTAGAAATATATGGGGAAAACTTTTAACATATATTGTGACGAAAGTACTCATTTGCAGAATGATGGTATGCCATATATGATAATTTCATATGTTAGTACAGCATACAACCAACTTAAACAGCATAACGAACATATTAAAATGCTGAAAGCAAAACACAAGTTTAAAGGGGAAATAAAGTGGAGCTCCGTTTCCAAGTCACAGTATAATTTCTATTCCGAATTAATTGAGTATTTTTTTGCAACTGATATGAAATTTCGGGCTGTAATTGTGAATAAAACCCAAATAGATGAAAGCAGGGAAGATTTTAAATATTGCGACTTTTATTTTAGGATGTATTATCAATTATTATTTCATAAAATAAATCCAGATTATACTCATAATATTTATCTTGATATAAAAGATAGCTGTAGCCAGAAAAAGTTAAAAAAACTATCAGAGATTCTTAACCTAAATAATTCTATTCGCAATATACAATTTATCAAGTCCTATGAAAGTTATTTAATGCAGTTGACAGACTTGATTATGGGTGCAATAAACTATCGTTTAAGAGAATTAAGCACTGTCGTTGCAAAAAACAATTTGATTAAAAAGATTGAATCACATGCCAAAATAGAACTTATTCAGTCTACCCCAAAATCTGCTGAGAAGTTTAATTTGTTTTTTATCGAATTTAAATAGATTGAGGATGCCAACAAATTTATTAAAGAAATATCCGGAATTATTAGATATAGTTTCATTATCGGAGCCTCAAAGAACAAAATCGCTTCTGGGGGTTTTTAATCGCGATATTCAAAACAACCCGAATTTAAAATTTCGTTCAAAACAATTGCGTCCTATTTTGGTGGATGGGGAGACGTCAATGGGTAATTTATTCAATCATTTGACTAGGGAAGAAATTGTAGAGGAGAATACAGATGGCAAAAAGTTTTAAAAAAGGATCTTTGAAAAAGATCGATCAATTCGCCTGCATTGGATAAAATTTCACATTGAGGAGAGAAGAAAAGATAAAATGGAAGTATTTAGTAGCTTAGAACGAGATGTAAAATCTAGAAAGGATGTTACGATAACATATATTTATGATTTGGATCAGAAGTATGTAATTGTGTTGGAGCCACAAAGAAGTGGATTAGACTACTATTTTAAGACTGCCTATTATCTTAATAAGGATTATGGGGTGGATCATATGAACAAAAAACTCCAAAAGAAATTAAAAGAAGTTTATTAAAACCGCAAGGCTCGGTAATCATCTGGGATTATCGAGCCTCGAAACTCCTTCTTCCGATTCTGGAAAGATGAGCGATACAAAGATAGGTGATAAAATGGACTTAAAAACATGATATTTATCATGTATTGGGGTCGTTTAGATCAAAAATTAACAGAATTGGGGTCGGCTCACGAAACGGAAGTTAACGTACGTTAGCGTAAAAAAAGTAGATGCAATGTTATCAATAAGGTCTTAATGTGCAAAAGCCGGGCTTATTGACCACATTTCGCCGGGAAGGTTACAATTTTCATACATAGCTAAACAACAAATACTTAACTCCGGCTTTTGGTGGTCAATATTGTCCGGCCAACTATTGTTAAGACCGCTGATTTTTCCAATAAGATATGAATCGAATTAGCTTAAATTAATAACAGAATTATCCCAATAATATACTTCAACTTTTGATAAATTAGTATTTTGCCAAAAAATTAAAACAAAAACCTGTGGCAACGAAAACATTACCAACTTTAAAAATAGGAGACCTGGAAATTAACCCGCCCATCATTCAGGGAGGAATGGGCGTAAGAGTATCAGGATCAGGTCTGGCATCGGCAGTGGCAAATGAAGGCTGTGCAGGTATTATTGCCAGTGTTGGTTTAGGTGCTTTTGAGGATGCTTCAGCATCAAAATTTGTTGAGTTAAACAACAATGCATTAAGAGAAGAAATAAGAAAAGCCCGGTCACTTTCCAAGGGTGTAATAGGAGTAAATGTGATGGTAGTGTTGTCGAACTACGAAGAGCTGGTCAAGGTATGCGTTGAAGAAAAGGTAGATATTATCATAAGCGGATCGGGTCTTCCTTTAGACCTGCCTAAACAAACTGCTGGTTCAAATATTAAATTAATTCCCATTGTTTCCTCAGCAAGAGCTTTTAATATCATTTACCGAAAATGGAAGCAAAACTATAATAAAGTTCCAGATGCTGTAATCCTTGAAGGGCCTATGGCTGGTGGACATCTTGGGTTCTCTTACAATGATATTATCAATGATACAACACCGACCCTGGAGCATTTGGTAAAAGAATTGGTCGATTTTGTGGATACCCTCGAAGAAACTATTCCGGTTATTGCTGCCGGTGGTATATTTGATGGGAGTGATATTGCTAAATTTTTGAAGATGGGAGCATCGGGTGTTCAAATGGCAACAAGGTTTGTCTGTACTATCGAATGCGATGTTAATGATGATTTTAAACAAGCCTACATTACTGCAAAAAAGGAAGATATTGCTATTATCAACAGTCCTGTTGGATTGCCAGGCAGGGTCATTCAAAATGAGTTTACCAAAAGAGTGATTAAGGGTGAAACAATTCCCTTTAGATGTCCATATCATTGTTTGAGATCTTGCAATCCACATACTGCCCCGTATTGTATAGCCAAAGTATTAGTAGATGCTTCTAAAGGCAGGTTGCTCAACTCGTTTGTATTTGCCGGAACCAATGCATACAAGTGTACCGAAATTGTTTCAGTAAAAACACTCATTAATCAGTTGAAAGATGAGCTAAGTAATTCATTGTAACATAATCTATTATTCATTAAATGCAAAAGCCGGACGTCTTGACCACATTTATCCGGTACGACTGCAATTGACATACATACCATAACAACAAGCATATAACGCCAGCTAAGGATGGTCAAAATAAACCGGCCAACTATGGTCAAGCTTACTTATTTTTCCTCTCCAGGGGCATTCCCCGGGTGATGGTGTTTCTCTTCGCTCACATTATTCTTTTACTCCCCGTGTCGCTATGTTACGGGCTGCGGAAGCCTCGAAGCCATTCTGTCTATTCGTGTTCTAAACCCTTCACAGCGCTAATGCGATGATTTGAGCGGTACAATGGTACACGCTAAAATCATAATACAAACAGCGGTGTTCGCCCCGGGCTCACGTCTATAAACAAGTTTTTCGCAAAGTTAGCCACCGGTCTGAAACGTTGGCAATCGCTCAAGTACCCCGCCCACGCAAAAGACTACGCCATAAAGCCGCACCAGCTATTTATTGCGTTTCCTTTTGCACTCATTCAGCCCTTATGGCTTAGTTCCCTGGTAAAAATATTGTTTAACTAAAACATTTACCACTATGAAACGCACAAATCTCACTCAGCAATCAATTAATTTTCTTAATGTAGCAGAAGTTTCCCTTACCTACGCGACTAAAGTTAAACCATCCGAACGGCCGGCGATTAAAAATTCCCATGACGCACACAAGATCTTCTTTGATTCCTGGGATACTGCTACCCATCAACAGGGAAAAAAGCGGAATCCGCAAGCCTGTAAATTTCACGATACTGGGATTCGGATTTGTACCCACTTATGTGAAGGGCGAGAAGGGCAAATATCAGTTAGTGGTAAGCGATAAAAGTTGGAAATCGCTAAAGCAGAAACTCAAAACCATCACACGTAAGACTACTCCAGGTACCTTCGACGAACGTATCCGGAAGCTAAATGAGACTACTAAAGGCTGGCTCAACTATTTTCGAATAGCAAGTATACAAGGCAAGCTTAAAGAACTCGAATGGGAGGATGGGCAGTTGCCCAAAGTCCGATTCTGGTTACAACGATTACTTTAGAACGCTTACGCAAAAGAGGGTACGAGGCTATGCTTACATATTATGAGAAAATTGCTCCTCATCTTAATGAACCGCTGTATACGAGACCCGTACGTACAGTGGTGTGAGAGGCTCTCCCCGTCAGTTCAACTGGCGGGGCAGTCTACTCGATTGTGTGTTCGTGCTTTTATCCTTTTCAAGTGCCAATCTTGTTCTTGGTAAACTTTCAGGATAATTTTTTTGAATAAATTCGACCATTTTTTCCCTAATATATACTCTTAAGTCCCATGCTGTAGGTGAGTTTTTAGCACTCACTAATATCCTGATTTCCAAAGTAGATTCTTTGGAATCAGTTACTTGAAGAACATTTACATTTTTGTCCCACAATTCACTTTCATTTAATAATCTTGAAAGTTCATCTCTCATTGCCTGGAAGGAAATTGTATAATCAGTGTAAATAAAAACGGAGCCTATTATTTCAGCAGATGTTCGTGTCCAGTTCTGAAATGGTTTTTCTAAAAAGTATGTTGATGGTAAAACAAGTCGCCGTTTATCCCAAATTCTTACCACCACATAGGTTAGATTTATTTCCTCTATCCAACCCCATTCATTTTCAACAAATACAGCATCATCAATTCTAAAAGGTTGGGTAATTGCAATTTGAATTCCGGCTAATAGTGATCCAACTATTTTTTGCGCTGATAAACCAATAATAATTCCAGCCAAACCTGCAGAAGCAAAAAGTCCAATTCCAATCTTCCTAATACTATCAATGGATAGCAGAACTATTCCTATTGCAAAAAGAATAATTACAAATACGATTACTTTTTCGAGCAGATTAATCTGAGTATATACTTTTCGGGATGCAAGATTGTCTTCTTTGGAAATATCAATTTTTTTTAAATAGCTTGTTTTTAATGTCCTTATTAATACAATTAAGAACCACGAAATACCAATTGTTACAAGAATATAACTTTGATTATATAGTATAGATAATACACCCTTTGCATGATCAGTAAAAATACCAAGCATTGGTTTTATAACTATAAATATAATCGTAAAAAAGATACTTAGAAAAAGCTTATAATATTTTTTCATTATTGTAATTATTTTTATTTTCATTAAAAGTAGTTGAAAAATAGAACTTTATCAGCATGACACACAACGATTGTGTAAACGCCATAGTGGCGTTTATTTCTGACTTGGGTGTGGTGTCAAATTCGTTGTTTTCGTTCATGTAGTAAATTTACTACAATTTGGGACTCATAACTATTTTTAGTCAAATATCTAAAGTGTCAAGCGGACTTTTTATCTGGTCGAAACCCTTGGTGGTTACGTGGGTATAAATCTCAGTGGTCTTGCTGCTCTCGTGCCCCGCATCGCTTGTATATAGGGAAGGTCAACCCTGCTTTTTTGTGGCTGACCCCTATAAGGAAGAAGTATAAAATCAAAGATGCAAAGCGGAATGATTATTTACCCAGCTCAAGTATTATCACAAAGTTAGCCAACGGTCTGAAACGCTGGCAATCGCTCAAGGACCCCGACCCACGCAAAAGACTACGGCATAAAGCCGCACCAGCTATTTATTCCGTTTCCTTTTGCGCTCATTCAGCCCTTATGGCTGGTTGCCGTTCAAAGCTTGAAGCAATTCCGCTATCTGGCATAGAAAGGTGAGCCACACCATAATAACTGTACTATCCTATGAAATCTAATTTTTTTATTAATTGTACTTCGATAGAGTGCAAAAGCCGGGCTTATTGACCACTTTTCGCCGGGAAGGTTACAATTATTATACATAGCTAAACAACAAATACTTAACTCAGGCTCTAGGTGTTCAATATTGTCCGGCCAACTATGGTCAAGCCCCGGCTTTTCCACTTATTGCTGGTTGTTCTTTAATTAAAAAACTTTGAACCTTTCAGGACTCCCCCGCTTGCCGTAATTTGCCTCATCCCATATTTTTTGTATATTGCAGGATATGACTAATAAAGCCACTGCCAGACTTATTATAGTATCAAACAGGCTTCCTGTAAAAGCAGATATTGAGGATGATATAATTAGTCTGGAGAAAAGTGCAGGAGGACTTGCTACAGGTCTGGATTCACTCGATATGTCTTATGAGAAACACTGGATTGGATGGCCCGGTATTTATACTGACAACGAACGGACCGAGGATGAGTTAAGCCACTATCTTAAAGATTATGACTTTCATCCGGTATTTTTGTCAAAAGATGATGTCGAACTCTATTACGAAGGGTATAGTAACTCCACTATCTGGCCGCTATTCCACTATTTTTATGCCTACACAACCCATAAACAGATTCATTGGGAAGCCTATAAAAGGGTAAATATCCTCTTTCTTGAAAAGGTTCTGGAGCTTGCATCGGAGAATGATATAATTTGGGTACAGGACTATCATCTAATGCTCCTTCCAATGATGATAAGAGAAAAACTGCCAACTGTACGCATCGGTTTTTTTCTTCATATACCATTCCCCTCATATGAACTCTTCAGAACTCTGGAAAACAGGGAGGAACTTCTTATGGGAATCCTTGGTTCAGACCTGATTGGATTTCATACATTCACCTATATGCGACACTTCATAAGTGCCATTTACAGGATAACAGGTATCGAATCAAACGATAATAACTTCCACTTCGGAAATCGCTCCCTCTCGGTCGATACTTTCCCGATGGGGATCAATTATGACAGTTACTACAATGCTCATAAATTACCTGATGTTAAAAGGTTTGCCAGACAGTTGAGAGAGAATTACATCGACCGTAAAATAATACTTTCAGTTGACCGGCTTGATTACAGTAAAGGACTTATGCAACGTCTTGAGGCTTTCAGGCTGCTACTTCAAAAATATCCCGAATGGATCGGGAAGGTATCCTTTGTAATGATCCTTGTTCCATCACGCGACAATGTTGACAGGTATCACGATCTTAAGGTTGAAATTGATGAAACTATTAGTAATATAAATGGTACTCTGTCGCAGCAGGGATGGATACCCATACATTACTTCTACAAGGGATTTTCATTTTCAGAGTTGACTGCCTTTTATCATGAGAGTGATGTTGCCATGGTAACTCCTTTACGCGACGGTATGAACCTGGTAGCTAAGGAGTATGTAGCATCCAAAGCCGGCAAGCCCGGAGTTCTTATTCTCAGTGAGATGGCAGGAGCAGCAATTGAACTTACTGAGGCGCTTCTGGTTAATCCAAACAACACCGGACAGATTGCCGATACTCTAAATATTGCCTTGCTTATGCCTGAGTCTGAGCAAAAGATCAGACTTGCAAGAATGCAGAAACGACTGAAACGGCAAAATGTGGTTAAGTGGGCGGCTGATTTTATCGACGAAATGGAGCGAATCCACCTGAAGCAACGTTATATACGAAAGAAATACCTTAGGCCCCGACAGCTTTTGGATATTGTGTCGGCCTTCAGGAAAGCAAAAAGACGATTGGTGATTCTCGACTATGACGGGACCCTGGTGCCCTTTCATACTGATCCGGCCCAGGCCATTCCCGATGCATTACTGATGAATCTTCTTAAAACCCTGGAAGGAACCAGTGGAGTTGATCTTTCAATAATCAGCGGTCGTAATCAGGAGTTCCTTCAATCTGTTTTTGGTGACCTTAATATTAAGCTCTTCGCTGAACATGGTGCTCTTCGGAGGGTAGATGGCAAATGGGAGAGTGTGTACAGGAAGGACCTAAACTGGCAGCCAGAGATTGTCAGGATCATGCAGGAGGTTACGGACAATACTCCCGGGTCACACATTGAAAGGAAGAAAACTGCTCTTGTCTGGCATTACAGGAACTGCGATAAATGGCTGGCCGATATGCGGGTTGCACAACTGGTGAATAAGCTTATTTACCCATGTACAAGGAGACAGCTCAACCTGATGAGGGGTGATAAAATAATTGAAGTTAAACCTTCGGAATACACCAAGGGCACAACCATTATGAACTTCTTCAGATGGAGCGAATATGAGTTCATCCTGGCTGCCGGTGATGACACTACCGATGAAGATATGTTTGACGTACTTCCTCGCGAAGCAATAACTATCAAGGTTGGTAATCCATCCGAAAAATCACGATACACAATAGAAAATTATGGAGAAGTTCTCAGACTCCTCCGATCCTTAGTAAAATAACTTATGGAAATTTCAGATTATGGAATTATAGGCAACTGCCGAAGCAGTGCCCTTGTATCAAAAGAGGGATCAATTGACTGGTGCTGCCTGCCCGATTTCGATTCCCCTTCTGTCTTTGCACGCCTTCTGGATGATGAAATAGGAGGACATTTCAGTATCCTGCCGGTGGGTAAATATTCAACTTCGCAGCAGTATATAAACCATACCAACATTCTGGAGACAACCTTCTCTTCTGAATCTGATGCTTTTCGCATACTCGACTTCATGCCAATTTACCGTACAGAGGAATCAAATTACTATAATGCCCCGGAAATATATCGCATCATCACTGTTCTAAAGGGAGCTCCGGTAATAAGAACTGAGTACTTTCCCATGCTAAATTATGCCCGGCCCACAAAAGGCATTGTGGATAAGAATTATATAAAACATATAACCGAGGAAGGGCGTTATGAATCTGTTTACCTCTATACCTCATTCCCAAAAGAGGATGTTATCAATGGAGGATTACTTACACTTAATGGAGACTCTTTTTTCTGCATAACATATAACCAGAAGCTTATAAGGATGACAATGAAACGCATCTGGCTTGAATACCAGCGTACAAAGGTATACTGGATGAACTGGTCAAACCGTACCCTTATATTCAATAAGTACAACGATGAGATTACCAGAAGCTCGTTGTTGCTTAAACTGCTTACATACGATAAGTCAGGAGCCATTATTGCTGCTCCAACTACTTCCCTTCCTGAAACGATAGGTGAAACCCGTAACTGGGACTATCGTTTCTGCTGGATACGTGATTCTTCAATGGTTATCAAGACTTTTCTTCAGCTGGGCCATACAAATTCGGCGCGGAAGTTTCAGAAGTTCCTTCTTAGGGTAAACCAGGGTAAACAGGAGAATATCCAGATAATGTATGGTCTTCGCGGGGAAAAGGACCTGGAAGAGAAGATTCTTCCTCATCTCAAGGGCTTCAGGGATTCACCTCCGGTAAGGATTGGGAATGGCGCCTTTTTACAAAAACAGAATGATATATATGGAGTACTTATAGATGCTATTTATCTCTCCTTTCAGAAATTCCCGTCAACACTCGATACTTCGGAAGAGCTATGGACTTTTGTACGCAGCATTGTAGCCATAGTGGCAAAACAATGGCACAAACCTGACCAGGGAATATGGGAGATAAGAGGTGCAGACCATCATTTTGTTTACTCAAAAGCGATGTCATGGGTTACCGTCGACAGGGGAGTAAAAATTGCCAGAATGCTTGACAAGGATTTCTATGTTGATGAATGGAGTGAGCTGGCTATTAAGATCAGGGATGATATTATGTCAAATGGATGGGATGAGGAGGTTGGAGCTTTTGTGCAGTACTATGGTTCAAAGAACCTTGATGCCTCAAACCTGCTTCTCGAGGAAATAGGCTTTATTGAAGCTAATGATCCCAGGTACATTAGCACTGTTCTGAAGACCAGGGATGAACTATGCAAGAATGGTTTTATGTTCAGATACCTTAATGAAGATGATTTTGGAGTACCACGAAGTTCCTTTGTTCTCTGCTCCTTCTGGATGGTAAATAGTCTTTACAAAATCGGTCACCGCGAGGAAGCAATGGAGATTTTTAATAATAATGTCAGTTGCTTAAATCATGTAGGACTTCTGAGCGAGCATATAGATATTAAGACACGGGAGTTGCTTGGGAACTTTCCACAGGCCTACTCGCATCTGGGGCTTATCCAGTCGGCTTTGCTGATTAACGGTGAGGATATCTCCTTCGAAAATGAGATATTCAGGTTTATAAAACCATAAATTGCAGCACAATATTATAACTGCTACTTATTAACTTTGGCCCAGGTATCTTTAAGCGATACAGTCCTGTTAAAAATTAAGCCAGATTCTTTAGAGACGGAATCAATACAGAAATACCCGATACGTTGAAACTGGAACCTGTCAGATCGCTTAGCTACTGATAATGATGGCTCCACCTTTCAGCCGGTCAATACTTTAAGTGAATCAGGATTCAGAAATTTCCTGTAATCTTCATCTTTCTGCCCTGCAGGATCTTCATGATTGAAAAGCCTGTCGTAAAGTCTTACCTCTGCATCAACAGCATGTTCAGCAGAAACCCAGTGATGTGTTCCTTTTACCTTCTTGTCTGAGGCTTTACCACCACTCCTGGTATCAGGGTCATAAGTACAGTAAACCTCCTGTAACCTGAAACTAAGAAGAAATTTGGACTTGTTTTTTGATTAGAATTTCCGTTCAATCTCTTCGGTCAAAACTTACCTACCCAAATGGGTTCACAATTACAAGTCAGCGAGATGCTGCCCCTGACGGTTCTGACGAATTATGTGTCAAAGTTTTTCCCAGCGATATCTTGGACGATGAGAACATCTCTAAAACGTATATCAAACTTGGTGATTATCAAATAGACACACTTCAATGCCAATTTCAGAAAACATCGAATTCATGCATTTTAACAAAGACTTGGTATAATGGCACACTTGTTTGGGATAAAGAAACGAGTTCATTGTCACCACTTATTCAGATTATAAAATAATTGTGTTTCTGAAAAAGGAAAACGGAGCAAGTTAAAAGCAATGGGTTTCAAATCCAACTGCCTTTTTTTCAATTATATAGTCGATTCTTAAAAAGTGCTTATATTGTTGATAACTAAAAGAGAGATGGAAGTTTGTGAATTATATCAGTAGCGAACTTCCTAATCCGGCGATGCCGGAAACCAGATTTTCCGGGCGTTGGCGGGAATGAAGCACAGGATATATCAGATGTAGAGGAGGAATATTGAGTATTAGAATACATGAACTCGCCCCCCCTTGTCCCATAACCGTCAACTAAGAAATATTTTTGCCTTATTCCTGATTGGCCTGGCTAGCAAAATTGGCTCTATTTTATTATATTTATTTAATATTTAAATTATTATATTTAATGTTATTATTTTAATTATCAGGACATTTCACGGGTGATGGCGTTCTCTTCGCTCACATTATTCTTTTATTCCCCGTGTCGCTATGTTACGGGCTGCGGAAGCCTCTTAGCCATACTGTCTATTCGTGTTCTAAACCCTTCACAGCGCTAATGCTATTTTCCCTACACACACTAGGTTAACAAGTATTTTAACAAAGTTAGCCACCGGTCTGAAACGCTGGCAACCGCTCAAGGACCACGACCCACGCAAAAGACTACGCCATAAAGCCGCACCAGCTATTTAGGGTCTGCTGATTAAGTCAAGCACAATTTCTTTTCATTTTTATTGCTCACCACTAAAATTAATTTGATTATTAGTGACAACTCAAATAATCTCTTTGCTGAAAAAGAAACCATGTCAAATATTATGCAAACGGGTACCCGCCCGGCTAATTTAACCAGGTTGAGTACCAATACGATGGTGGCGATCCAAGATTGACTTGTTTGCTGAAGCCTGGCCTTTATACGATTCATCCCGTATGCTGTTTTTGCTTGCCCAAACTTGCCTTCTATTGGATTTCGTTCTCCCGGTCTTACGTGTTCCACATCCACAGCCTTTGGTCTTCCCAGGGGCTTTGCCCTGAGCTTTATGTCCAACTTTTTGAGTTCGGCCCTATTAGAGCGGTTGCAGTATATCTTATCAACCAAAACTTCTTCCGGGTAGTACCCAAATCGGGTTTTGTACTTTTCTACGGTTGTCATCAAACGAGTACCTTCATTAAATGCCTCCCATGACAAATCGTCTAAAAAAGCGTACCCGTTCATTAGACTTACTTGTATTTTTGCCCCAAATTCAACATTTGCGTTAGTCTTACCTCTCACGATGGGGCGTACATGTGGCTGATGGATGCTTACAATGCGATTGTCAATACTGTGGATACGTTCTTCGAACATATACAGTTGTTGGTCATACAATGTGTGGATAACAAAGAGGTACTTGTGCTGGTGGCGGTTTAAAGGAATGGTCTGGTATGCATCCAAAAGAACATCAATGCTTTTTAAGTTCCGGTTCAAATAGTTTAACTGCTTTCGCAAAGCTTTGCGGATTTCCTTTTTAGTTTTAACCTTTTTCTGTGCGGTGTGCAGGTAATCTTTGCGGGCAACTTTCCGGTAAGTTCTTGGTTTGGTAAGATGTATATGGGGTTTGTACAAAACATCAATCAGCTCTTCTGATTTCTTTCTCGCATCATTTAGCAGGTTCAAGTCTGTAGGGTAAGCAATATCTTGAGGGCAAGCCGTGGCATCGACAATAAGCTTACCTTCATGAGTTATGATGTTTGCCGTGGAATCTTCCTTTAATGATGTGCTCAATGAAACCACCTCTTCTTGAGTGATTGTGTGCTGGGGAACATTCCCGGTATCAGAATGGGTTTCTTGTACTTTGCCATTGTTCAATCCCAATATTTTTTCATTAATTTCATTAATCTGTTCAATGCCCAAACGCTTCCTAAATTCAACAAACAAAGATGGGTCAAATGGCTCTTCATAGCTAAAACTACTGTAGCCAATAAAGTATTGCATGAAAATATTTTCCTGAATTTGCTGGACTGTTTCGCGATCAGTCAAGTCGCACATATGCTTCAGAATCATCGCACCAATTGCAACGCGTGGGTTAATACCATCTGCTCCTGTTTTGCTGTTACCCATTTGAGACAGATAGGTACTAACCAACAAATCCCATGGAATTTTGTGCGCAAGTGAAATCCAGCGGTTTTTTGGACTCAGGGTGCAGGCAAATGGGGTCTCAAAACCAACCAAGGATAACTGGTTTTGACTAAGGTACTGTTGCTTCGATGCACGGTTTTTATGAGCTTTTGCCATTTTTATATGCATTTAATCATATACAAATATGCCTAAAATTATTGATATTCTGTACATTATCTATTAATCAGCAGACCCTATTTATTGCGTTTCCTTTTGCGCTCATTCAGCCCTTATGGCTGTTTACCGTTCAAAGCTTGAAGCAATTCCGCTATCTGGCATAGAAAGGTGAGCCACACCATAAAAACTGTTTTTTCTTATGAAACCTAACTTTTTTATTAATTGTACTTCTATAGAGGACGTTAAACAACTCTACAAGAAGCTCGCTATGCTGCATCACCCCGATAAAGGAGGCGACACGCTGACCATGCAGCAAATTAACGCCGAGTACCAACAGATCCTTAAGGATAAGAGCTTCTCCTTTGATAATGAGGAGCAGGAGAAAGATTTCATCATTTACCCTGAAGTAATCAGCAGGCTTATTGTCCTGGACCAGGTTCTTATAGAGCTTATCGGTAGCTGGATTTGGGTAAGCGGAAACACCTATAAGCATAGAGAAACCTTAAAGAAAGCAGGGTTATTCTTTGCCCCTGAAAAACGATTCTCAGGGGCTTCTTTTAATCTATTGTTACTTCCGGGTGCGCTTCCCTTTCGGGGATGTTGCCTGTGGCCAGAGGTGATCAGGCCACAGGTTTTTCCAGTAGATGCCTGGGATGGGAAAAATGTGGTCTACAAATATCATTTTTGCTGAGGAAGAAAAAATGTATAATCAATCATTCCGGGTGGGGCTTCCAGCGCCGGAATGGTAGTGACTAACACCTTTCTTGTATTGGAAAAATTCTTCATCAATGTTTTTCCCCTTAAAAACTTCTTGAATTCACTTCAATCAATTGTTTAAATGCAAAAGCCTTCCAGTCCTGCCCTGCCTGCATGACGAGATTTAGGACTAAGGGACAAAATTCCCTCGTTCTTTTTGATTAAATTTGTTCGTCAACGCAAAAAACCATGATAGACAAACTTTCTGCACAGAAAAGAATCGCCGAACTCGTGACCCGGTTTGAGGAACAAATTGACTCATATAAAAACTCAGATTATAACGAGACACAAACAAGACGTGATTTTATTGATCCGTTTTTCAAAGCTCTTGGCTGGGATATTGACAACGAAGAGGGCTACGCTGAAGCTTACAGGGAAGTAATCCACGAGGACAAATTAAAAATTGGAGGAGCCACAAAAGCCCCTGACTACTCCTTCAGACTGGTCGGCGGTAAAAGGTTATTTTTTGTCGAAGCAAAGAAACCAAGTGTTTCGGTAAAAGACGACATTCACCCTGCTTACCAGATACGCAGATACGGATGGAGCGCAAAACATCCAATAAGTATCATCACTGACTTTGAGGAGTTTTCAATCTATGACTGTACAAAAAAACCTAAACCTGAGGACAAACCTTCAGTTGCCAGAATAAAATACTTTACCTACCAGGATTATCTTAAAGAGTTTAATTTTATATGGGAGACTTTCAGTAAGGAACAAGTCTTGAAAGGTAGTTTTGACAAGTTCATTCAGAGTGATACTCACAAAAAGGGTACAGCATCCGTTGACAAGGACTTTTTAGAATCTCTCGACAGATGGAGAACTTATTTGGCCGTTAACATAAGTTGGGACAATAAAAATCTTGACGAGGACGAAATAAATTTTGCAGTTCAACAAACAATTGACCGGATAATATTTCTCCGGATTGCAGAGGACAGAAGCATTGAACCTTATGGGAACCTTAAGCATGCAATAAATCAAGGCAACCTATATTTAAATCTTTTCGAACAATTCCGAAAGGCTGATGAAAAATACAATTCCGGATTATTTGATCTTAAGAAAGACCGCATCAGTGAAACCCTGAATATCGAAAATAAGATTATCAAGACAATTATAAACGAGCTTTATTACCCGGAATGCCCTTATGAATTTTCGGTCCTTCCTGTTGAAATCCTTGGCAGTGCTTACGAACAGTTTCTTGGAAAAGTAATCCGGATTACTCCTGCACATCATGCTAAGATTGAGGAAAAGCCAGAGGTTAGAAAAGCAGGAGGAGTTTATTACACGCCTCAATACATCGTTGAATACATCGTAAAAAACACAGTCGGAAAACTCGTTGACGGAAAAACACCGAAAGAAATAAGCAAAATAAAAATAGTTGACCCTGCCTGCGGCAGTGGCAGCTTTCTTATTGGTGCTTTTCAATATTTGTTGGATTTTCATAAAAATTATTATTCCAACAATGGCAAAATATCAAAAGGTAAAAAAGATAATCCGCTAACTCCTGAAGGACACTTAACAACAGCCGAGAAGAAAAGGATCTTACTCAATAATATTTTCGGAGTTGATATTGATGTAAATGCAGTTGAAGTAACCAAGCTAAGTTTGTTGCTCAAATGTATGGAAGGAGAAACTTCTGCTTCTATCGCTCAACAGTTATCAATGTTTCACGAAAGAGTTTTACCGACACTGGACGATAATATAAAAAGTGGAAACAGTTTAATTGATACAAACTTCTATGATTTACAACTTGATTTTGGAGATGAAAAGAAAATCAAACCTTTCAATTGGCAACAAGGATTTACAGAAGTTTTTGAACAAGGCGGTTTTGACGCCGTAATAGGCAATCCACCTTATGTGGGGAGAAGTTCTTCTTTTGAGGAAATAGAAAAGGAATATGTTAAGAACAATTATGTTACATCGGAAGGCAAGTACGAACTTTATCAGCTTTTTATTGAAAAAAGCACGAAAATTTCAAAATCAAAAGGAGCATATATTTCTTTAATAACGCCCCAAACTTGGCTATCTATAATTCAATCAACTAAATTGAGGAAGTACCTACTTTCCAATTTAGATTTTTCTCAGATAGTTTTTCTTGGCAAAAATGTTTTTCATGCTTCTGTTGATACAATAATTTTTATACTTATAACTGGCGGTAAAACAAACAATATCAAGTTCATTGAAGGACAATCTTTATTAACTGATAAGCCTTTAAGTAACAGCAAAGAAATAAACATTAAAAGTGTTTCAACTGATCATTATATCATTCCTATTTCACAAGATGAAATATCAATAGAATTAGTAAATAAGATGCACAATAATTCTACATCTCTTGGAAAAATTGGTAATTGGAGTGATGGTGTTAAAGTTGTTGGAAAAGCAAAAGACTATGCTTTTCAATTCAACAAAATTGATGAATCATTTTTCCCAATGTATTCAGGGAAAGACATTGCAAGATATAGTTTAAAATGGAGTGGTTTATACTGTTGTAGAGATAAGAAAAAAATTCAAAAGAATGATGCAACAGATATTCGATTAAGAGATGAATCTGTTTTCAAATTCCCTAAAATTATTATCAGGAAAACTGGAAATAAAATTGTTGCGAGTATTGATGAAAAGGAATTTTATCACGAGCAAAGTTTATTTAGTTTTTCATTGAGTGACAGCTCTTTTGACTTGAAAATAATTTTAGCTATTCTAAATTCCAAAGTAGGAGATTATTTATTAAGAAATAATACATTTTCAAAGAAAGATACATTTCCACAGATTCGTTTACATTGGTTAAAAGAGTTTCCACTTAAATCTAAAATTGAAAATCCGGCTAAGATTAAATTATTGGAATTAGTCAATACAATCTTTGAACTTAAAAAAGAGCTTGCAATAGAAAAACTTCAATCAAAAATTGAAAGTTTAAAAATGAAAGTTGACTATTGTGAAAACAAAATAAATCAAGAGGTTTTCAAAATTTACGATTTAACAGAAGCAGAAATGAAAATTGTGGAAAACGGTTAATAAGGAGACTTAAAATAAAATCAGCACAAATCTAAAAGATGGCTGTAATTTTAAAAAACGCATGACATCAAAATTTCTAACATTTGATTATTTTTCAAGAGACCTTTTAGACCCAATGTTTAAAGTGTTTGAGGTGTTGGATAATATTACACATCCAGAAAATCATAAATTAAAAATTGATTTACAGAATATTGATAAACTGGAATTAGAGAAGTATGTAATTGAAAATCAAATAGATTTTTTTCTTGACAGAGTAGAAAATAAAGATATTGAAAGAAGGGCATATTATCTTGTTTATCTACTTAATAAAGATATTTCAAGAATCCGGACTGAAAAATTGCTGGAAGCATTAGAAAGGCTTGCTCCGTATAATTCTAATAATTTACAAGGACTAATCATTGATAAAAACCATCTTGCATCAATTAACCAGTTCAACATTGATAACTGTGGATTTGAAAAGAATAATTGGGTTTATACGCTCTGTCCGATTTTAGAACAATCAAATTCTAGTTACTGGATTTTTAAGGCAATCTTAAAATTTACTAAAGGGGAAAATATAAATTTTAAAATACGATTGGACCCGTTTATTGAAATTCCATTAAGTGATTATAGTCCGATGTTTTATAAGATGCTTGTTCATGGCAAGCAACTTGATTGGCAAAAATTACTAAACTTAAGAAACGATGATTTTGGACAATGGTTTGATGAAAAAGACTTTAACCGAATGGGGTTTACAGATTATGTGTGGGCTCCTAAAGATAATGAAGTGCATTTTACTTGCGAAGAACTCCCAAAAAATAATTTCAAAGGAATTAAAACTAGCAGATATTTTCATGCAATATTTAATAAGCACACGGGAGGAATTAAACATTGTGATGGAGCTATAAGAGTTTATTCAGAAGATGAACTTAATAATAGGTCAGGATTTCATGTAAAAGACGCAGCGGTTCGAAAAGTTGGAAAACGAATAAAGATATTTCAGTATGAAAGCAAGGATAATAAAGATACAGAAATAGACCAAGATACATTTTGTCAATTAGCAACAAACTTTTTTGTTTGGAATGAGGATGTGCAAATGTATTTTAACAGTCCACACATTTGCAAGCACATTTAAAAGCCACGCCGGCTGAAACTCAATCCAAAGCTTTTAAAAGAACTTGCAAAGTGAAAGCTCTGTATGCCATGACTTAATAAAAGTTGGTTACATCTTGACAATTGTACCAAATTCTGGTAACTTTGGAGAAAAATTGATGAATTATGAGTAGAAACACTTCAATATCAATAGGAAACTATTTTGATAAATTTATTCAAAATAGAATCTCTGCTGGAAGATTTAAAAATGCAAGTGAAGTTATCCGAGCAGGATTAAGACTTTTGGAAGAAGAAGAAACCAGAATTATTGCTTTAAGAGAAGCTATTCAAGAAGGGATAGAAAGCGGAATTGCTTATGATTTCAATCCTGAGGCACATTTAGAAAGATTAAAAGCTAAAAAGAAATTGAATGGCTCAGTATAAATTAACAAATAAATCAGTTGATGATTTAACCAAGATTTGGGATTACACCTTTGATAAGTGGTCTGAAAATCAAGCAGACACATATTATCTTATGCTTTTAGAAAACTGTAACGAAGTTGCATGTAACCCTGAGTTAAGTAAAAATTATTCAGGAGTAACAGAAAACATATTTGGGTTTAAAGCAGGCAGGCACATCATTTTTTACAGAAAGATTGAAGAAAACGAAGTGGAAATCACAAGAATACTACATGAACAAATGGATTTAAAGAATAGAATAATAGAAAAATAACCCCACATAACTTGGGATCTCAAACGCTTTGTTTTTCGTTGAAGTTTATTTTACCTTTGCTTTTAACGTTTTTTAAAACTTTCATTTATGATTTTTGGATATGCCAGGGTGAGCAAGCGGGAGCAGAACCTGACTCTACAAATTAATGCTCTTAAAAATGCTGACTGTGAGGAGATATACCCGGAAAAGGTTTCAGGAAGGACCTTACACAGGGCAGAATTTGATAAACTTATAAGCAAACTTAGAACCGGTGACACATTAATAGTTTTCAGCCTGGATAGGCTGGGAAGAACTTCAAAGCAGTTAATAGATCTTCTTTCAGGTTTTAAGGAAAAGAGAATAAACTTTAAAAGCTTATCTGAAGGTGTTTTTGATACTACAAGCCCGATGGGGGAAGCGGTCTTTCAAATCATGGCTATCCTGAAGGCGATGGAGGTAAATGTTCTCAGGGAACGTACCGTTAAGGGTTGAGAGGCAGCAAGGCTTGAGGGAAGGGTAGGGGGCAGACCAAAAACTTCATATAATAAAGAAAAAGCCTCTGCAGCTGTTACACTTTATAAACAAAAAGAATCAATTAACTTTATTGAGGAAACGCTTAATATAAGCAGATCAACAATTTACCAGTATCTCCGCAGGGAAGGAGTAGTTATTAAAGGGTTCAAAAAAAATTCAAAATAAATTTGTAAATACGATTATATTATCGTAATTTTGTATCGTATTATAAAATCATATTATATGAAAGTAACAGCATTGATTCCTGATGATATAATTAACGATGTCCAGGAATTTACCGAAGGAAAAAACATCACAGATAGTCTTATAAAGGCTCTTTCTGATTGGCTTTATATTAAAAGAATTCAAAAATTGAATAGGGAAGTACGTAAGGAACCTTTACAGTTTTTGGATGGTTTTAGTATTGAAAAACTTCGTAATTTAAGGTAATCATGATCCTGGTAGATTCAACAATTTGGATTGAGTTCTTTAAGTCTAAAACTGATTTCGTTGACGAGATGGAATCTTTAATGGAGAGCAAGAACGTAATAACTATCGAACCTATTTTTGCTGAACTTCTTTATGGTTCTCGTAGCGATAAAGAAAGAAACAAAATTATATCATATTGGAAAGTATTACCAGTAATAAACTTTTCAGAAGGTTCTTTTATTGAATCGGCGGATTTTGCTAATAAAAGCAATTTCCACAATGTCGGAATTGGTTTAATAGATTCTATTCTTATAAACGCAACAATTAAAAATAAATGTCTTTTATGGACTTTAGATAAAAAAATTCTTAATAACCTGGATGATAAATTTTTATACAAGTCTCAATGAACGCAGTAACCATGGACAAATCAAATGATGAGAAAGACCCTTTAGATTTTTTATCGAATGTTGAGAGAATAAAAAGTTTAAATGATAAAGAAGCTAAAAACGAATTTATTCATTTAGCAGAACAATTTAAGGTGAGATAATTAAATACCTTATAGGTGAATGGGCTGGTGATAGGCGAGCATAAAGTACCATTAACGGTAAATTTGTAAGTAAAGAAGAAGTAATCCTGTTATAACATGTTATTACTTTTATTATATTTGCATAAAGATATTTTAAAATGGAAACGACAATAGTAAAAATAGGTAATTCACGAGGGCTTATAATTCCCAAGAAGCTTTTAAGCACTTTTGGAGACGTAAAGCAAGTTGATATTCAAGTGAAAGATGGAGGATTGCTAATAACACCATTAACCGAAAATAAAGCACGTAGTAATTGGGAGCAGCTATTTTATGATGCAATTGCCAAAGGCTTTACACCGGGGAATGATGTAATTGATATTGAAAATGATTTTGATAAAAAGGAATGGACATGGTAAAAAGGTTTGAGGTTTGGAATATAGAACTAAATCCAACAAAGGGTTCAGAAATCAACAAAATCCGTCCATGTCTTGTAGTTTCTCCCAATGAAATTAATAAATTTCTAAATACTGTTGTTATTGTTCCTGTGACAAGTACAATAAAGCCATATCCAACACGGCTTGATTGTCATTTTAAGGCTAAAAATGGTCAGTTAGTTGTTGACCAGATTAGAAGTATTGATAAAAGCAGATTGATTGAAAAATTAGGCACAATGGATGTAAATACGTGTAAAAATGTTTGTGCTTTAATAATAGAAACTTTCAAATATCAATAAACAATTTCTAATCAATCTTATAAAACGCAATTATGACGGCAGTATTGATGAAGGACCCGGACGACCGGTCCCTGATCAGCAGCTGCCGGCAGTACTTTTTGACGGCATTTCTCGCCTCGAGTTGCAGATCCGGAAGATCTCCTGGACTAAAATATGACGGCAATGGAAGATAGAAAAAAATTCACATACCGCTATGACGATGAGACTGAAAAACTACTCAGTGCAGGATTTGGGAAATTCAATCTATCATCTTTGAATAAGTTGATTGATTGATTATCTAACCCATGAAATGAAGTGAAAATTTATATAAATAGTTATGATTAATCTTGTAAAGACTATCCAATATGG
>Ga0307377_10002618_pt1 | contig 21028 bp, 35 predicted proteins | sample TR3MG_FD_202535 | JGI IMG/M metagenome (GOLD analysis project Ga0307377, IMG submission 202535) | Soil microbial communities from Risofladan, Vaasa, Finland - TR-3 | ecosystem: Environmental > Terrestrial > Soil > Coastal area > Acid sulfate soil | place: Finland: Risofladan, Vaasa | collected...
CGTCCGGATGCAATGAATCCAGCGTACATATATCACTTCCCTACAAAATTTAATAAAGCAAGCGCAGTAACATACACAGTGCCTGGAGGCACCGTGTACTCCTTTGTACGCCCATTTTATATTACGCATCTAATAAATAAAAGTAACTGGTCTATTCCTGATGGAATGGACGAGACATCAATTGATTTTACTTGGCGTCCTGATCCGTTAGAGCCGCCGTACATTTATAAATTTCCAAGTAAATGGGCAAGAGATGCTGGATTAGAATACCACGTGCCGGGTGCTACAACACCCAAGTTCGTCAGTGACAAATATGGAAAGTTCGTCTACGATATAACTGCAAGTTTTAATGCCGATGCGTTACCGCGCTACTTCATTGAAACAACAATCGAAGACTTAATAGACCAGCACAAGGATGAAATTTTCTGGGCACTGAACAAGGAGATGAATTATGATGACTTCGATTTTTCCTGGCACCCAGATAATAGCCAACGTGATTATGTTCATGTCTTTGGAAATCAATGGTCGAAGCATGCGCAGACATTTTACATTGACGCCCCATCCATTTCTGGCAAATACAGATTCAATTTTGTTGGAAGTCAGACCGTTAGAGCAACTAGCAGTACTCACATATTTTATGTCGACAAATCTAATAGCGGGTCTGCTGCTAGATACGAAATACTATCTGCTAGCCACGAGAATATCAGCACTATTCGTTATGTCAAAGATATGTTTTCTACCTGTCAGCGTGCTAGTCAAAAAAGCAAAGGACATAATTTCTGGCTGGTAAGCTCGGATAACGATTACACTGATTTTGATTTTAGCTGGCAAGCAGAACCGTGGCAAGATTACATGCTACACATATTTGGCAGCGCAGAACAAAAATGGTCCGACACCTATCTAGTTAATAAAAATACGTTCGATCATCACGCTACGTGGTGTAAAGATCTTAAAGATATGCCAGACCTGAACTTCGTTGAAGATCAACAAGTAAAAGCTATAAACGTTAACGACATATATGAAGTAGACTTCGGACAACACGAAACCCTACAAACCGTACAACACGAAACCCTAAAAACCACACGATTTGTCGACAGCTATCTAGCAGTAATTAAACGCATCGTAAGCCAGTCTATTTCAGAATACATCTGGGTTGTATCCAATATTTGCGACTACAGTAACTTCAACTTTGACTGGAGACCAGAACCGTATCAAGCAAAAATGCTTCATGTATTTGGTCCTGGCAATAATAAATTCGGGGATACGTTCCTGGTTCACGTGCCGACGTTCCGAGAGCAAATGGATAAGTTAGAACTACTAGATTGGTTCAAAACTGTGAACTACAACAACGAGCAGATCGTTCCACGCCTGCCGTACGACATGGTATCGTACAATAGCGACGACCTTACCGCTATAATCAAATCCCATAAGTTCAACTCACCGTATGCGCTGTTCTTCCCAGAAGGACAAGATGTTAGCAAAATAGATTACAATCCAAGCGTGTGGCGGCTAAAAGACCGGGCAATACACACCTTTACTGAGTCAGGCAGTGTCGTATTAGCCCCGCGAGATTCCCTGCAATATTTAGACACCCAATGCTACGATTATCCTGAAATAACGCGTCAAAAGACTCAGTTTCAGTCCGAAAAGCCACTGGATATTGTCTACATAAGTAACGGGGAGCCCACCGCAGAGCTTATGTACGACCATCTAATGGACATTACGAAAGATGACAAATCTTTGGTTGTTAAGCGCGTAGAAGGCGTTAAAGGACGTGCGGCGGCGTACAAAGCCGCAGCAGAAGCAAGCGATACGGATTGGGCGTTCAATGTGTTCGCGAAACTGGAAATGGATCCAGACTTTGACTGGCACTGGCAACCTGACAGGCTGCAGGAACCAAAGCATTACATTTTCCACGCGAAGAATCCTGTTAATGGATTAGTGTACGGCCACCAAGCTTGTATAGCTTATAACAAAAAGCTTGTACTGGAAACTAATGAATGGGGATTGGACTTTACGTTAAGCAGAGAGCACGAAGTAATTCCAGTACTGTCTGGTGTGGCTAGATACAACAGCGATCCATTCACAACATGGCGCACCGCATTCCGCGAAGCATTGAAATTATTAGCTAATCCTACCGAAGAAAATCAGGCAAGGTTGAAAGCATGGTTTAGTGGTAACGAAGGAGAGTACGGCGATATGAGTATACAAGGCACAACAGACGCGTACAATTATTTCACCTCCGTAAATGGAGACCATGAAAGATTGTTGTTATCGTTTGAGTGGAAGTGGCTGCGCGAGTACTATCTTAAATTACAGGCTTGCCAAACACCGTCTCGGTAATTTCGCGCCCGTTACCCAATGTTCTTACGTAGGTATCGGCGTCAATCATTTTAAGTTTTGGATCTTGGAATAATTTTCGTAGGAAGTTTTCGTCTGTTATTGCCGGAGCAGCAGTTGTTCTCAATACAGATTGCAAAGCATCTGAACTTTCAATCCACCAGCCGTTTTTCTGTAGCTGTGATTCTAACTTTTGAATAGCTTTTCTTTTACTACCCTGTTGTCCATCGTGTCCTAATCCCTGTATCTTATTACCACGCCACGGTTCGCCTGAACGGTTGACACGATAAAATAATACTGTGTCGACGTCGGGGTTCTTGTCCCAGTCTAGTACGATCCAATCGCTGGGAACAACGTCGTTCAAATCATTAACGTGAGATCCTAATGGTGTATTTTTGTAAGCGGTTTGAACGAGGTTAACAAGCTCTTGTCCGAATTCGGCTTTGTCGGGGTCGGCTGTTAATACTTCCCAAGAGTTCTTGGGCAATTCACGTTCTATTAGTTCACTGTATCGCATACAGTATTTATCCTGAACTAACCGCTACGCTCTACCATCGGACGCATTAGTTTAACATTGTTCAGCAGTGAACGATTTACTTCTTCAACAACACGTTCAACCTCAGCATCGGTTAGTTCAGGATAGATAGGCAAACTTAAAACATTGTTTGACATTATGCTCGCTCCTTTGGGCTTGCTGTCTGCTGGATGAACCATTGTTTGCTGTACTGGATAATGTATCTTAGTTTCAATTCGCTCATTCTTTAGTGAATTGGCTATGGTGTCGCGCTTGTCGGACAGTATGACATACTTTGAATAAGCATGCTCGACGCCCTCGGTAACTGTATGTCGCGGTGTTATTATAGAGTTGTGAAGATTGTCGCTGTAGTAATCCGCAATCTCGGTTCTGCGTTTCTGCCACTCGTCAAAATACTTTAGTTTAAGAAGCATACCAGCGCAGTCTGTCTCGCTCATGCTCGAATTAACCGCAGGCACTCCAACATTCACATTGTAATTGTTAACACCGTTGCTAAGATAGTTAAAGAACCAACCCGCCGCTTGATGATCATCTGTAAGAATCATTCCACCGCCACCGCTCGAGCTGCCGAAATTTTTCGTAGGATCAAAACTAAGTATGCTAAAATTGCCAAAGCTACCGCTAGGTCTGCCTTTAAATTTCGCCCCGAAACTTTGCGCTGCGTCTTCTATTACAACGGCGTCTTTGTTGTCCGAAAACATATGAGTAATAGTGATAAATTCTTCGTAGTTAATCATGTTGCCAAAAAGATTCACATACATGATAATGTCTAGCTTGGTTGAGAACACAGGGCTCTGCAGATCCATTAAACCACTAAACTCGTTAACGTCTACGAATCTAGGGCTACCACGATTGGCAATAGAGTTCTGGGTTGTCCTAAATGAATAGTTTGGCACTGCGATTGTGCGGTTACGATAGACCGGTGTAATATCGTGCTGATGGCGTGAGTCCAAATAATCAAAAATATAATGCAGAGCGTTGGTGCCACTGTTTACGCAGATAGCGTACTCGCGGTCTAGACGATCCGCCATCTTATCTTCAAAAATAGCTTTGCGATGACCGTTGAGCAAATCTCCACTGGACATAACAATGTCCATCTCGTGGAGCAGTTCGTGTTGAATAACCTTGTACTGTCTGGCAACGCCGTTAAACGGAATAAAATGTTTTTGCCCAGTCATAATATCTCTCGAATCCTTCATCTATTGTGAACTTAGGATCATACCCAAGTAAACGTCTTGCTTTGTCTATACGCAAAAATCCTCTGCTTGGCATTTCTGGATTCTTATCAATAATCTCAATGCGTCCACCATTGACAATGGTTGTCATCATATGCGCAGCGTGAGCTATTAGTTCTTGTCTGCCTGCTGTAATGTTAAATGTTTCGTTCGCAGCGTTCTTTTCTAAGGCTGCTAAGACAATACCATCAGCAACGTCGTCGACAAAACTAAAATCCAAAGATTCATATTCGCCGTGTACATACAAAGGTTTATCGTTCATAGCATTTAATAAGAACTTGCTTACAACACGATCTTCTACATCACGTGGACCGTATACAGCACTAGGTCTAACAACAGTGTATTCAAAGCCGTGGTTTTTTGCGTATTGTTTTACAATCTGTTCACCTGCAAGCTTGAGTGATGCGTAAATGCTTCCCGGCTTGCATACAGCGTCTTCGGATATTCCATACTCGAAATCACCGTAGATCATGCTACTGCTGATGTAAACGAAACGCTTGACATTGTTACGTGCTCCAGCAACCAGCAAATTCATTAATCCAGTGGTCATCGTAGGCACAGCAACAGCGGGATCGCTGTTTACAATTTTAGCGCGAGGAAAGGCGGCCAGATGTATAATCATATCCGGTTTGTGTATGTCGATATGTGTGCGAGTTATGTGGGTCGTTATGTCAGATTTGATAAGTTTAGCTTTAATACCATCTAAACGTTCTGCCATTAAACGATCTAACAGCTCTTGTTCAACTACACCGTAGGTGGTGAGGTTATCTTGAATGATAACCTCATTGCCCAACGACTCCAGTCTACGCACTACGTTATGGCCTATAAAGCCCGCGCCGCCTGAAACTAATATTTTCATGTTGTCTTGGTTCGTAACCACTCTTCGTCGTCCGGGATACCGTTAATCGCTTGCTCTAAATAATTGCTAGCTATCACTAATAGATGTTTGTAATCGTTTTCATTCACGCCTTCGGCTTCCTGTAAGTAGAGTTCTAAATTGCCAATAGCTGCGTTTACTCTGCTCTGACGAGTAGGCGGATCTTCTAAGTCTAAAACGAACAGCCCCATTACCTAATTCTTATCATCCCGTCGGGGCATTGGTAAATATTGCGAAGAGTATATCCTGACCTTGTTCGATCCAACGAATCTCCTATAACTTCACAGTTCTCTATTTCTTGAAACCTAGCATCAATATATTCGTTTGTGCTCGATACCGCAAAATATATAAGAGTGCAAAACCCAAGAACGAAAACAAGAACAACAATTCCAAATATTTTCATACTGCCATGTCTCCGTGAATTGCTGGATGACTTTCATAACCGTGCAACTCAATGTCGACCATTGTGAAGTCGTCTATGTTCTTTATGTTTGGATTTAGCCAAAGCTTTGGCAACGGTAAAGGTTCACGCGATAGCTGTTCCTTTACTTGGTCCAAATGGTTCTCATAAATGTGCAGGTCACCGTAAGTGTGAACAAAATCACCGGCTGTCAATCCTGTTACGTGTGCAAGCATATGAGTCAACAAAGCGTAAGACGCAATGTTAAACGGTACGCCGAGAAACGAATCGCAGCTACGTTGGTACATTTGGCAATCCAAATACTTCTCCTGCCTCACGTTAAACTGTGCTAACAGGTGGCACGGCGGCAAAGCCATTTGATCAAGCTCACCTGGATTCCATGCTGTTAGCAAGATACGACGATCGTTTGGATTAGTCTTTAACGTGTGAATGATGTTAGCAATTTGATCAACACTTTCGTTGCACAATAACTCTGCCTTGGGTGGATCTACTTCGTAATTAATATAAGCGCCAGCAGGATATCTGCGCCAGTCTCGCCATTGGACGCCGTACACACGACCTAAGTCGCCTTCGTACTCGTGCTTTTGTTTCCAATGCTCTGCGCCTGCGTTAGCTGTCCAAATTGTTTGCTTGTCTGTTAGCTCGCTGCGATCCTTGCCGAAGCGTATCTCGGCAAGTCTGCGCTCATCGCCTGTTCCTTCTAGGAACCAAAGCAATTCTGATACAACAGATTTCCATGCTAGTTTTTTGGTGGTTACGGCTGGAAAGCCTTCTTGTAGATTAAAACGTTCTTGATGCCCGAAGACAGCTATAGTGTTGACGCCTGTACGGTTCTCGCGAACCGTACCATGATCAAGAATAGTCTGCAGGCTGTTTAAATATTGCTTCACGATAGACTCCTAATGTGAGGTTATAGGTTCTTTAATATCTTATCAGTTACTGGTTGTATGGTATTTACTACCGCGTCAATGTTAATATGAAAGTCGATGTCTTCGATGTATTCATCCATTTCATCTAACTTTTTCTGTAACGCGGCGTGGACTAAATTAGGGTCGTCTCCGGTGGCAAGCATTTCTCTAATGTTAATATTAAATGTTTCGCCATTGGTTAGGTTAACGGTTAACCGCTCCATAACCTCGACCGGAATTTCCTTCTTCTCGACCTCTTCTAATATACTCTTCCACTTATCCCTTGAATCAAGATTTATCTTAGCTGGAAGTCGCGGCATTTTTTCTAGGTCTACCTGGTCGTTTCTTAGCCGAAGCATCAGTCGCTTTAGGCGCTGCCTTTCTACGAGTTGCTTTCGGTTTTAGTTCAGGAGCTAGAGTATACGCTTCGTCACGCAAATTTGCTGCTTCTTTCAATAAGCGTTCCGCGTCTGCTGCTAATGCGTCTGCTTGTGAAAGCTGACCCTTGGCAATAAGAGCGTCGGTTAAAACACCGTCTTCCGGTGCTGCGATCGGTTGTGCCAAATCAGCAATTGGAATTTCGCGAATTTTCTTAGCAGGATCTTTCATGCCAGACTGCGCATCTAAATCTGCTAAACGCTTTGACGCGTCTTTGCCAGATGCCATTTCTTTCAAGATTTTGTTAAGTTCGTCCAAGCGAATTGTGGTTGCCGCGTTTGGGGTAACGATCATCTGGTTAGTTGGTACGCGACGAATGTAGCCCTGCGTATGAAGCGTCTGTAATACGTTTTGACCATTGTCCATCAACGTTCTGTTCAACGGACCAGTTATGTCATTGGTATTTTGTCCTACTTCGCTCTCAACACATTTCATCATTGGATCATGTATCAATTTTGGTAATGTATCTGTGTAAGTAATAAGACACATTTCGTCGTCGCCAGGAACTTCCTTAAACAACAGGATGCATTTTCTCTGGTCGTGTTTTCCGATATGTTTCATCATAATATAATTTCTCTTTATTTCGCGCCGGGAACGGCGGGTGCTCCTGTTACATTCGGGTCTGGAGCTGCCATAGCGCCGGATGCTTCTAAGAATTTGTGTAATTTGCTGTACAGGTTGCCAACTATTACCATTTCGTCCGGCTTAATTGCGCCGCGAGATTGAACTACGCCGATAATCTGCATAGCCGTGGACAAATCTTGAATTGTTAATCCAGGCAGTGCCTCTGCTGTAGCAACGTCGGGTTGCTTGTCAACAGGTTGTTCGGTCTTCTCTGTCTTTGTTGCCATTGTTATTTTTCCTCTTAAGAATTAAATGGTGTTTTAATATACACATATTTAGCATGCATATAAGAGGTAAAAATATTTTAGATCAATCTAAGAAGCTTGGCAGGAGGAGTGTGAAGTAAGTTGCGTCGGCGGGATCTTCAAACGCAGCCACAAATGATTCAACTATAAGTCTTTGCGGAATAGTTTGTGTTAGCTGTTCATTGCGGTCTACGTATTTTCCAATAAAGAAACGATGCTCGATGTTTTCGTGACACCAGTTGCGTATCTTATTTTCAGGTTGCTCGCCGATCAACGTTAGTGAACTAGTAAACATACTGGATTTAGTCTCAACTGGAACTCTAATAAAGTGCGGAGGACAGTGGTTTACTTCGCGTGATTTACTGGTTATAATATCATCCATTACATTTCGTCTCTTATAATTCTGTTCATGCGCCAAGCGTTATCTGTAGCAAACTGGTTAAAGAAATGATTGTAATTATGCTCCAAGATAGGTTCCATGTCGTTGTACATCCGTGTTAACTGATCCGACGAATAAGACTGTAACTCCTTCAGAATCTTACAAATCTCATCTATTGATTTCGCATCGTCGAGCTGATTGTAACGCTTGGCGTCAGCCTGCCTCCAGTCATTATACCCTTCGTCCCAAAAATCTTCAAACGTTTTAAATCCTAAATCCTGTAACCCACGCATGCTACCGGGCGGACCAAGCAACAGGAACGGTCGCTTCCCAATGATCGGCTTCCAAATCTTCTCCGACAAAAATTTACCGTTCGTAACGGTCTCGGACACGACATTAACGAGCGCAGATTTCCAAGTGGCCTCGTTGCCGATCGATCGAATATCGTTTGGAACACCCACGTCACCGTCGATATCATCGTTCAGTACGTTGGCATTTTCTTCGATAGTGATAGCTTTCGCAGGATCATCGTGCCCCAACGTAACAACACCAGAGTCCATTAGTCCACGCATCTTGAATGCGTCCACGAGTTTCGTTCTGTGCGAAGCTGGCTTCCTGTTATAAGACAGAAACAGCTTGTCGCCGGTCCACGGCAGGTCCTGTTTATCGTGATTATACGCTTGGAATTCTTGCTGACAGAAATACGCCCAGAACTGAAAATTGCTTTTGCTAGGAACGCTGTGCTTGAATTGTGCTTGTGTAAGTTGCTGAAGTGTAGCTTGATCCGGATTCCATGGACAATCAGCCGACGGAGGATCAAGCAAACTAACGAAGAAAATATGCTCAACGTGTTCACGCATAACATTCGGATACATTTTCACAAACGTTTCTTCGTTGGCAATTGTCTCTATCCACGTATCATCTACAATGATACAATGACCTTCGTACTCGGCTTCTACTTGTTCTGTTATCTTGCGAAATATTGCGTGATGGTATTGCGTCGGTAGCCAACCATGAAAAAAGCCGTGACTGTTACAAAGCTGCGCAATCATTATTTGATCTCGTGAGCCAGCGTAAACATGAGCATGCTGCTCTCATACATAAATCCAATGTCACCGCGTTCGGGGCTATAAGAAAACATTCCGTCGGCCTTATCGACCGCTCGTAAAACGTCCGCGGGTTTGTTGTGCTTGTTATCTAAAATTCTGTAGTGAAATGCGCTCGGTCGTTTTGCGTCTACAAGACCACCAGCGTAACGCTTGTACAACCGCGCAGCCATTTTCTTGTCGCCGTCAAGCAGCTGAGTTGCCAATTGCATGAACATATCTTTGGTGCTAGCGTATGCTGCTGAAGTGTCAATTTTTTGTTGTTCTTGCCGAGCAAAAAAGTTTTGACGGACGCTGTGCGTGTTTCCAGGAAATTGTGCATCAGACAGCATCTTGCGATACTTTTTGTGCTCTCGAAGTTGCTCTTCGTTTAAACCAGTTTCGGCCATCAAGCGACGACATACCTTTGCTTCGGGCTGACCCATTACATGCTCGTCGCGTTTATAACGACGTGAATCTGCTTTTGAAGTTTTCATTCTACCAGCATGCTGTCCCATTGTTCTTACCTCCGATGCGTAAATGCGAGTAGCTCTGTTTCTGTTTCAAATCCAATAGCCTTCGCTATGTTGTGTTTGACGGCTGTCGGGGACGGAACAATCTCGGATACAAAATCATCCAGGTCGCCGTCGTCTTTACTCTTATAAACTACAAACCCAACGTAGACATATTCTTTGTTCATCGTGTCTGGGATTATACAAATCCCACCTTGCTGGCTAATCCCACCAAACGAAGCGTCGGCATAATGGTCAACGATTTTTCGCGTGGCGCCAGAATGAGCAGTAGCGAAACCGTTATGCTGCGCAATACGATTGTAAAAATCATCGTAGTCGTATTTTCTGCCTATCATAACATAGTGGTTTACCGCGGTGCTCATTGATCTGATCCTATAGTGAATTTTATAAGTTTTAAATCAGATGGTTCCAGCACCCGCTTAACAACTTCGCCCGGGTATTTATTTGTTTCGCCGTGCGAATACTTTATTCTAACCTGCGACGGCAGGAGTTCCTTAACTGTGCCAATAATCAGGTTTAAACTGCCGGGACCCAGCGTGGCTACAGTGTCACCTACTCTTAGTTCAAACCCAAAGAAATCCTGCATTAATCTGCCGGCTGCTTTAACACCGCCTCGGCTTTTTCGCGGATGTCCGCAGAGATGGGATATTTTTGTACCCATCGCGCAAACTCTTCTAATTCGTTTATACGTGCTTGTAAAATTTCGTTTGCTTCTTTCATAAGTCCATTCCATCCAGGATTTTTTGGATTGCGTTGAATATATCAATTGATGTAGTCGTTGCGTAATCTGTGGCAGAGATCTCGTAATCTTCCTTGTCGTAGCCAATTTCACCATCTTCGAGAACCATTGCTACGAGTTGCTCTGCCAGCGTATCAACCGCTTGCGTATATTTTTCGTCGTTGTATTTCATAATATTTTACCGGTTGAACCACATTACGTGCGTGGCCCATGGGTTTTGTGTCAGCATCTTTAAAACGTTTGAAGGCCGAATCTCAATGCGAGATTCCTGGTCAGCCGTCGCTAAGTTACCGAAACCATCGTAGTCGATGAATCCACCGAGCCTGACGTTTTCTACGAAATCTTCCACAGAAAACAGGTCGCCGTATTTGCATTGATCTTTAAGTTCTGGTTGCTTACTCATCTTCGCCTGCCTCCCATTCTTCCTCTTCTTTTTGTTCGCGAACAAGAGCATGCCAGACCTCTTTTTCTTCGTCGGACAGCTCGAACCCAAGTTCAAGAACCCGCGCATACATTCTGGCAGTTTCCAGTGAGTTACATTCTTCAAATGTTTCAATAGTGAACGGACTGATGTCCAGCGCAAAATTAAACCACTTGTTCTTCATGGGATTGTCGTAGTTTCCGATAATATCCACCAGCTTGCTAATGTCGTTGCTTGGGAGTGGAATCGTAACAAGACCATTTCCTTCCGGATTAATGACTTCAACTCCAGTAATACGGCCTTCTTCTAAGAATTCCTTAAAGCACAGAAAACTTGAATCGTCCATGTTACACTCGTATTTGCCTTCGCCTACTTTGTTAATGTCAAGCGAAACGCCAGCAACATTCATGTTATGAAATGAAGTGTAACCTTGCATGTCAAAGATGGTGTGAGTAACGTGGTCGACAACAGTTAAGCCGTAACCACACGGAGCAAGACCAACGCCAGGAAAATAGCAATCGGTCATATTATGCTCGAAGTTGCCACTGTCCTTGTTGGATTCGTAATCGGCTTTCATATCCAACCATTGTTTCAAGTAATCGTTCATGTGAGCTTCGTCTGCGTTGAACATGCGAGGATTACAAATGCCCCAAGGCATGCTGTTAGTCCAGCGCGTCATACGAAATTCTTTGCCGTTAGGCTTGCGCAGTGTTACTGAAGTCGTTCCACCCATGTTAGGCTCCGAAGATATTGTAAAATAAAATAGTGAATCCGCTAACACCAAAAATTATGTACCAGCGAAAGTAAAGGATCGGCGCAATAACACCCAACGCAATCAGCGTGGCAAACGCGCCACCAAATTCTGCCCATTTGCTTCTCACGTGCCTCATTCTCGTCCGCTCCGGATTGCTCATAGTGTCAGCAGACCTGTTTGTAAAGTCCAGAATCCAACTTGATACAACAGTGATGGATAGAAAAATATGAAATTGCTCGGGCTCAACCACCCAATGCTGGGCAATGTAACGCCATTTCCTAATATCACTCCAGCCATTTTAATCGACACCAGGATCAATACACTGGCTGTAAATACAAACGCGCAAAAACTTAATGTAATCATAGTGTCACCTATTTAAAGATAGCAAGTGTACCAACAAGTTCTTCATCGGTCCATCCGCAAGTGCCAACTAAAATTGCGCGAGCCTTTTCACAAGCTACATTATCGCCTTCTTGTGCTGCCATAATGTAGTCGTTTAGCTCGTCGCCAAGTTCAGTGCCATGAAGAATCTCAAGCTTTTTTAAAGCAGAGTCTTGAACTTCACTATTCATATTGTCGCCACTCATCTTATTGCTCGTCGTAGTAAGCCCAAATTCCAAAAGGCGGCTCGATTGTAGTAGAGCCCTGAATAACCCATACTGTTTCACAGTAGTCAGGATCGCCCCAGCCACCACACGGATATCCGTCAGTGAACACAATCATCTTTTCGGGCTCGATGTCGTTTTCCTTCATCCACTCCCAGTTCACTTCAAAATCCGTACCACCAAAACCCATGACTTCGTAATCTTCCATAGTTTCAGCATTTTCGTGAGTAAAGATTTGCGGGTTGTGAACTTGTGTATCAAAGCACCAAACGTGAATCTTGTAGTCTTCGAACTGCTCCATGATGCCGTTAATCTCACCAAGGAAGTCCTTAATCATTCCAGCAGTTGAACCAGAAGAGTCAACAACAACACAAATGTCAATGGTCTCGCCAGGCTTCATCCCAGGCATAACAGCATCCATATGCCAGCTGCGACGCGAAGGACGCTGCCAAGTATAGTCAGCTTTGATAATGGATTCGATCTGTTGCGCAATCAGTTCGCGCCAGTCGATTTTGGGTTCGGTAAGATCTCGGATCAGCTTCTTAACACCGCCGGGAACGTTGCCAGCACCAGCTTGCTCAGCTGCCTGCAGGACTGCTTCACGTACTTCGTCCTTCAGTGCGCGACGTTCTGCGTCGGTCATCGGAACAGGACCAGAAGTGCCTTTTCCCTTGCCATCTTCGTCACCATCACCGTCGCCGTCTTCGTCACCTTTCAAATGCTCGTCGAGCACCTTGTCCAGTTCCTTTTCGAACGCGTCTTGAATTTGTTGATCAGTAGCAGGGTTTCCACTGCCGCCACCTTGGCCAGGCTGTCCAGGTTGACCTTCGCCTTCGCCTTCGCCTTCGCCATCTTGCGAATTGCCGTTTTTCTTTTGTTGCTTTTTGGCTTCTTCCATCAGCGCGTCATAAACTTGCTCAGAAGACCAATCTTTGTACTTGCGGTCATACAGGATTTCAACTGTAGTAATCAGTTCGCCAACGTTTTCTTCAACCAAGTCAAAGTTAACAAGGTAATCGTTAGCAATGTTCCACAATCCCGGATGACGATCCACGCGACGACCCATGTGGTCGTAAACTACGTGAAGCACTTCGTGACCAACCAAGAAATCAACTTCCTTGGGACGAAGTGACATAACAAAGCGTGAATTGTAGTAAAAATATTTTCCGTCGGTCGCTGCTGTAGGAAGCCACTCATCCGCATTACGCAGGATCAAACGTGTGGCAAGGTTGCCAAAAAACGGCTTGTTAAGCAGGAGGGAAATGCGTGAAGTGACAAGACGCTCGATAGCATCTTCGTCAATTTTCTTGTCATACGGAATAGGTTCCGGGATCATCTTGTCCAGAAGAGTCTTGGCTTTTTTTGAGATGCTGTCGTCTTCCTTTTGTACTGACATTTCTGATACAATCTGTGCGTATCGCTTGCCAGCTTTCTTTTGCTTTTTAGTTACTTTTAAGGACATAGTTGCGACCATTAATTAATTTATACGTGTATTATACAGTCTTTTGACATACGTGTCAAGCGTTTTCTAACATTTATTTTAGTTTATTTTGAGATTATGAGGCAAAACCAGGAGTAATTGGGTCAATTTTGATCACAGGAACAGGCTCCAGTGTCCACGATTCTGGCGGAGATGGCTGAATTCCTTGGCCATATAGATCATAAAACATCACCAAATCCAGTGCTGCGCAAGACTGTATATGAGATGCTGTCATAGCCATTTCTGCTTCTTGGGCCAGCGTTGGGACCATAAAGGATTCTACACGAAGCGAATCCCCGCCACTTTGCGTCACATGTAATTTCGTAGACAGTATAGCTCGCCATATCGCATGTCGAAGGAAGGTCGATCCTAGCTTTTCTGTCTCTACCCCAAGCTCTAATACCTTTCTCCACGTCAAAGAACATTGAGCATACTTAATTGCGACTTTTATATTGTTGATCGGGGAACCATATTTGAAGGTTAAATTAACGTATTCTCTGTAGATAACAACATCGGATTCGAGTCCAATTTCAATGTTATTGTCCAGAAATACAGGAAAATCTTCAAGTGTTACGCCTTCTGGCAATGTTTGCGCCATTGTCGCAGATGAAAATAACAATGCTAAGGCAAGGATAAATGTCTTCATAAAAGTATTTATCAGTCGTAAAAAAGGACGGCAAGTTTCCCTACCGTCCAAAGTCGCTGTTTCCAGCGGTCCTCAACTCTGTTTAGTTGGCAACAGCAGCCATGATGTACTTGCCATACTTCTTGTGGAAGCGATCGAAGTTCTTCAACTTTCCAGGCTGGAGAGGAAGGTTGTAAGTAGTAAGAGCAACTTTCGCTCCCATTACAACCAGTTCCGTGTTGAAGTTGTCCATCATAAACGAGAAGAAGTAATCAGCCATCTCGTGCCACTTTCCAGAATCCAGCTTGGAATGCTTGTCTTTCAGCTCGTAGCACATTGAAATAACAAGCGAATACATTGCTGAGATTTCCTTCGTGGTCAGTTCAGTAACCTTGCCTGACAGTACATCGTCAATTTTCGGCAATTGCGACGCGAACTTGCGATGCGCCATGAACTTGATAGCAAGACCTTCGCCAACAGTACCGGCAATCAGGTCAGTCAGTTCAGCATCATCGCCCATGCCGTCTTCCAGCAGCTCGGATACAAACACCCAAGAACGCGGAGTAGCAAACGAACGTGAAGCGGCGCGGGGATCAAAATCGAACAGATCCTGCTTTGCGAAAGAAATGTAACCAGTTACATCAGGATCGATGTTGTTCAAAACAGCCCAATTGAACCAGCTCTCGTAATCAACACGCATTTCCAGGTGGACAAAACGGTTAGCAAGCGGAGAAGGCATGCGATAAGTGACACCTTTGTCAGTTTCGCGGTTACCTGCTGCTACGATAACAACATTGTCCGGAAGGACGTAGTTACCCAGGCGACGGTTCAGGATCAACTGGTAGCCAGCTGCCTGTACGCTAGGAGGAGCAGCGTTCATTTCGTCAAGAAACAGGATAACGATAGGATATTGTGAAGCGAATTCTTCAGTCGGAAGGTCAATAGGCGGAGCCCATTCCATCAGACCAGATTCTTTGTTGTAGAACGGAATACCACGCAAATCAGTAGGTTCCATCAACGACATACGAAGGTCAATCATATAACCATTCATTTCGTCGCTGATTCCACTGATGAGTTCTGATTTGCCGATTCCAGGCGGTCCCCAGATAAAGACGGGACGCTTCTTCTTGAAGCACCGTTTGACGCGGGTATTACACTCCGAGGCGGTTACGGTACGAGTATCTACTGTTGAGGTTGCCTTTGCCATACGTGTTGCTCCGATCTATTTAGTTATTTAATACGTGTATTATACAGTCTTTTTATGCCACTGTCAAGCATTATTTTGCTTTATTTTCGATTTATTTTACGTATTCTGTCTCGAATTTGATCGCATCATCCGCGGTCATAAATTGCGCTATACTGTTCTCAATGTCAAGTTCCAGCTTTTTGGACATATTAACCGAGCACCACATTAACATAGCGATAATGGATGTATTGTCAGTTGTGACAATATCCACTTCATAAACTGTGCGGTTTTTGATAGTAACTGTTCGCATGCTATTCCTCGTCGTTTGCGTTGCGCTGCCCAATTGTCTCGGGCTTGTCTGCGATCCACGCACGAGCGATATAACACGGCTCGTTCCACGTAGCTTCATACTGTGCTTTCAGTTCTTTTGCTTTCTTGCGAGTCCACATAACGCCAATCAACGCAAGATCGTCTTCGCGTTTAACTTCGTATACTTGAGTGTCTTCCAGCATAATATCGTCGTTGCGCATTAAGTAGTTCTCTAATTTCAATACGTGTATTATACAGCCTTTTTATCGAAAAGGCAAGAACTCATTCCCTAGAATATGCTTGAAGTAGTTGCTCTAAGTCATTGTCGTAAAGTGCTGCCCAAACTGCTACTTCCGAGCTGTAAATTCCGATTTTGGTGACAAGCGATCCTTCAAATCTTCCGGCTGTGTAAGGCCAAGGCATGCGTTTATTGAGGTTGATTAGATCCTTGCTGTACAGGAATTGAACTTCCAGATAGTATGGAGTCAACTGTAAAGCTTGCTCGAAGAACTTGCCACCCACAAAGGACAGCGCAAATCCATGATTATCGTTGGCAGAATTCCAAACTACGTTAGGAACAAAATTATCACAGTTGAATATTTCACGCTCCCAGTTAGGATTTAGCTCGTCGGCTATTGCTATGCATTTCTCTAAGAATTCTGCTTTTGACAGTCCTTTGATTTTGCGAATCGCCATTTATGGGAATACTTGTTCACCTTGCTGTAAATAGTGAACCGTAAAGGACTGAGTATGGAATTGCTTGTTCAGCTTCTTCGCTAGATTGATAGCGTGGCCGGGATTGCTAAAGCTGGTCTTTTTGTATTTGGGACCAGGATAGTTTACAAGGATGTTTTGGGTTTTGAGATTGATTGCTGTACCATTATAGAACACCGCCCAAATACCTTCGCAGCTCAGGATCTGATCTGATTTGTAAGTCGCTTTGTTTATTGACTCTAATAATACTGTTGGCTTAGGCCGGGACATTGATAATACCTCTTATGTAAGGTATTTATCTATTATATCCGGTTATAATGAATTGTCGCCGGCATCAAGCCTAAGCTCGATAATTTGAGGTTCGCTTGCGTTAGCTTGTAAACTGTGCAATTCGTCGAGCACAGCGAAGATGTCAGCGTGTAAAGCCCTTGCTTCTGCTGCGGTCATTCTAAGCTCTTTGCCCGCGCCAGAGTTCATCGCCTTGATCTTCTCATTAAACTTTGTAAAGTGCAGAGGTGTCACACTGTACCTCTAGTCACTGTAGCAGTAGCTTTCTTAAAAACCGGCTGCGGACGCCCGCCTGGGCGGTCTTCGTAGTTCTCTCCCACTTCAATTCTAATGTCTCTGGCTGTAAGAGTAAGGCCCATTTCGCTGTAACGATTGAGATATTCTGCAATAGCTTTCTTAACGTCGACCTCGCCTAATTCAATTGTAATGTCAAATTTGCTCATCTTTAGTTGCTCGCTTCCGCTAGCCATTTAGCTAGTTCTTGGGTCAGCTCGTCTGTGTCGCCGGTATCATCTTCAATTATTTCTGTGGTAACTTTCCACAGTATACAGTTCTTGTCGGGATTATTCCAAGCGTCTTTCAGCTGGGCAATCCATGCTTTTTGATACTTCTTCATATTCTCCGCATCTCCGCCAGTTTAGCTTTCATTTCCGCTTCGGTGTGAAACGGCCCTTTGAAATCGTTGCGGTCCAGTGTCAGCAGCTTTGGACAGTAATTCTTGACCCAGCTACCATTGAAATTGATGATGTAATAGCCAGCACAGAAAAAGCTCTTGCTCGCTTCCAGCTTAGTGTAAAGCGGCAGATTCTGCTGAACATTGTAAACCTCGTTAAAGATCTCGCCGTCGACTGGATATCCGTATACGGAATTTGAATCCTCGACTGTTGTCTTCGCAACAGCGCGACCAATTTTGATATTGTGGGTTTTGCCTAATTCTGTGATAGATGGATATGCTGTGCGCCCTTTGCTGTTGACTAGCATAACTCCCTTCTTGGAATTGCTAAGTTTCTGAATGGTGGCAATCTGCTCGCCGTCTCCATCCTTTACCACCCAAAACTTGTTCTTAACTACCGGCTTCGCTAACATGTCCGTTCCTCTTATTTTTATTTGATTACTCATTGTGGTATTCTATTTATCATCCGTAACGTCAACTAATTCGTCAACGTAGTAAATAGGCGTGTGGCCAGTTCCGTATTGATTATTGAAATAGATGGTGTCCGGATTAGTATGGAATCCTGTCAGGTAAACTTTTCCGAATGTTTCCACTTTAAATAGAAGGAAGAACCGTTCCAGCATCCAGGCTGGAAAACTGTTGTAATATTCCTGTTTCTGCTTGTCGATTGTCAAGTACTGGCGTTTGTTCTGCGCGTGTACATATGACTTGCCTTTGAGTTTGGCATCAACCCAAGTCGCAATTCCTTCCTCGTTAAAGATAACAAAATCAGGAGCAACAAACATTTCTTCTCTGTCTTCGCCGCGATACAAGCGGGGCCCAATAACCTTGCCGCCGGTGCTTTCTGCAGGATCAACCTGATTGTTCATGATGAGACAATGCGGGAACAACCGGTGAAGCACCGTGATTGCTTCGCCGTGTTCGAATTCCATTCCACGAGACAGCGTGTGGTTAAAATATTTGGTGCTGTTCTTTATCATCCTTCTGACCACTTAGCAGCGTCTTGACGAGCTTGATTGTTTGCCAGTGCCAGTGCTCTCGCAGCAGAATGCTCGTCGCAGAGGGTCTTGATCCAGTTACCACCGTGGTTGCCAGTCTTACCAACATTCCCACATTCCTCGCAGGTGGTTTCAGACATAGATTCGGCCATGGCTATAAGGCCATCGATATAATCATCGCCGGTAAGCCCGCTGCTGTGATAGATACGTGCTGTGCCAAACTTTTCTTTGATTTGCTGAAATTCAGGATAGCCCATCTCTACTGGATATACACCGTTCCCATTGCGCAGCTCCTCGATTCGATTCTGTAGATATATAGGAACGTCAGCACGGCAACCGTTGTCAATCATCGTTTCGGCTTCGTCTAACTTCCAGAAACGTTCGTTATTGTTTTTAACGTGCGCCTTGATGTTCGCGAACAGATGATCCAAAATGTTGTACCAGCCATCGCCGCATTCAAACACAAAATGCCCACGTCCACGAAAATTGTGGAACAGAAACATTTCCGGATACTTTTCAACCAGTTCTAAGTTCAGTTCTTCGTTCATTCCAACTCCGGGAGTTTTGCGTTTAAAAATTCGGCGTATTGATCTGGATACTTTGCGATATTGACAAGATCATATTTACCGCAAAACTTCAGCAAGTGTGCGCCAACCATTTTAGCAGCCGGCTTCAAGTATGCGTTAGCCATCGCAACATCCATCGCTGCCCGAATATCTTCCGGCTGTTGCGTCAAGTCAATCAATTTAGCATTCCGCTCGTAATCGTTCATTACTTTGTGTTCTTGTTGCTTGTGATCGACCCATCGCTGTAACATGAAATTGTTCCAGTTATAGCCTTGCGACTTGCGATCCTCATACGCTTCGCGTATGCCTACCTTGTTCTTTGTGCCTTTAAGTCGTGCGCCGGGAAATGCGGAGAACACGTTGTCTCCAGTATCACCGCGAATACATTTGTAAAACAATTCCCATTCGGGTTCCGGCGCAGGCATTACTTCGGTTGGATTCTTTTTGTCTACAACCATCTTCCCCTTTTCGTCATAAACGGCATTATGCGTAATCAAACGCTTGCTAACGCCGTTCCACTGCGATACGTTTGGAGATATTAACTGAACAAAATCGGTGTCTGCGCTTACGATTATATGTTCATCGTCCGGATGCATTTGAGTCCAATGCGCAATAATGTCGTCGCCTTCGGCGCCTTCAACACCTAAGACCGTACAGTTAGTTCGTTTGTCTAAGAATTTAACCAAATCGTCATAAGCATCAAAAAACAGCTGATCTTCTTCGACTTGTTCTTCGGTAAGTTGCGCTCGCTTATCGGTGCGATTCTGCTTGTAAGGAGCGTAAAATTGTTTACGCCAGCTATTTTGCCCTTCCAGTGCGAAGACGACATGATCACCTTTGTGATCGCGGAATTCCTTGGAAGCGGAGGAAAGTGTTAGATGTAGACCAAATCCTGCTTTGGTCCAAGCATCTGCTCCCTTCGCTGCGATGTGCTTACAGCGAAAGAACATGTTCATTGTGTCAATAATAATATATCTCATTGCAGTATTATACCATAATTTAGGATGTTTAGCAATCTTTTCGAAAAGCTAGGAGCGGAATGTCTTATCTGAGCAAAGGTTAAGCATAATCTGATACTGTTCCCATGCCTGTTGTAATCCCTCATTGTTTCTGCGTAGTTGTTCTTCGTAATGCTTATCGCGCAATAGTCTGTCGAATTTAGTCATATCATATCCGCCGATATTACGTTGATACCATTCTTGTGTCTCTGCCATAGATGACAATTCTCGGGCGGGAATTTCAACAACAAACACCTCCTCGGTTGTTAGTTGGTCTTCGTAATTACAAATTTGCGTACCTAGATCCGAATCTGGGTTTATCCATTCGACTGGAATACTGTTGTAAACCTCGCGGCGCTTTTGTCCGACGATCCTACCGCGAACATAACTGACCCAGTCGTAGATTTTTCTTCGGTATTCTTTATCCACTCTAGCTGTATTCTGCGCGTCCATCATCGAGCTCGTTACGAGTAACCTTGCTACTGGATTCTTCGTCTTCGTACGTTTCCAAAACAACGTGACGACAAACGTCGCGAAACCATTGATCAACGGCATCTTCGTCGCTTACGCCAATGTATCCATTCTTCTGTAGCATCATAATGAAGTATTCGTTCCAATCCATTTCAATCGAGCCGACATTTGCCGTATTACCTGGCTCCATATCCATACTTACGATATTGATCCAAGGCTCACCTTTTTCAGTCGCTAAATTCTTTTCAGCATGCTTGCGCTCGATTGCTTCCGCTGCCAGTCTTTCTGCGCGTTTAGCTTCTTCTTCGCGCGCCTTAGCTTCTTCTTGGGCTAATACTTCAGCATCCAGTCTTGCTTGCTCGCGATCTAAAAGTTTCTGTAATTGAGCTTCGAGTTTGTCTGCGCGTTCTTTGTCTTTGTTGCTAAATGGATTCCACATAATTAATATCTCTAGTTATAGAGGTATTTATCCTCCAGTGTTCAGCCCAAGAGGAAAATCAACGCAAGTGGCTCCGCCAAACGGGCAGTCCGATCGAGAACAACAATACCCCATTGTGCCTGCCCATTCAATACCACAGACT
>Ga0307377_10002620_pt1 | contig 21026 bp, 26 predicted proteins | sample TR3MG_FD_202535 | JGI IMG/M metagenome (GOLD analysis project Ga0307377, IMG submission 202535) | Soil microbial communities from Risofladan, Vaasa, Finland - TR-3 | ecosystem: Environmental > Terrestrial > Soil > Coastal area > Acid sulfate soil | place: Finland: Risofladan, Vaasa | collected...
TTACAAAATAAAGACCAAGCCCCGTGGGGGGCTACCATATCGTAGTCTGCCGCCCGACCCTCTATAAAATCCCCGGGTGCGCTTCTTGTTAACGTCACGGGGAACTCATCAAAAGTCCCAAGCAAATCTTTAACCGTTAATAAGAAATTTGTTACAGGGGTGGGTAGCTCAATAGTAAAACTCCCCGCGCTAGAATCACAAAGTAAAATCCGCTTATCGTCGCCCGAGGTCAGCACAGTATTGGAGTTTATTACTGTGACCCCTAGTGCGCCAAATCCGCCCGAGCCGGAACCCGCAATACTAAGCCAAGTTGAGCCGTTGTCATATTGGACTTCATTCAAATCAGTTACAAAAATAAGCCGCCCAGCATTTCCGAAGGCGGGTTTCCCCGCATCAACATAATTTTCTAAGCGGGAAGAAAGTTGCGCTAGGCCCGTGGCGGACAAAGCCCCCTCGGCAGTTACATCGTCAGCTTTCAATAATTGCAGCACACTAGCCGCCGCCCGATTGAGGCGCAGATTGTCTGCAACCGTCCCGGAATTCCCTATAAATAGTTTGTCATTGTTTAAGAGTAGAGCCCGCTTAATGGTCCCATTGTCTAGCTTTGGTTTACCCTCGGTTGTGTTATTCCAAATTCGACCTTGCGTATTTGCAACCGGGTCCGATGCTAGATTTTCAAGTGATACGTCTTTAATTTCGCCAAAGATTCTTGGCATGGTATTCCCCCTTTTTAACGGGCATTAGGACCCCGCAGTTTAATTGTTCTATCCTAAGCCGCCCAAGTCAATAAGCGGCCCGTCCATGGGCCTATGCGGCCCGTCCTTAGCCTATAAAATTATGCCAATATAACAATAGAGTTACTCACATACGCCTTAAGTTGATTGGCAGTTATGTTGTACCAAATCATACCGTTTTGAAGCGTCACGGGGTCCCCTGTAGGCGTAGGAAGTCTTAACGACCCAGCGTTCATGTAAATATTTTCTTGAACGCCGCCAACGCCCGTCCCCGCATTGAGTGTAACATATCCGCCCGGGCCATTAGTGGACTGACCCCCGGCTAAAAATATTCTACCGCCATTCCCCGCAGTACCTTGTGCGTTTCCGCCGTACAACCCGATTTCTCCGGCACTTCCCGTCCCGGCGGTAACGTATCCAGTACCAAGGTAGAGGGGTGCTGTACCGCTTGCCGCTTGATCGGAAGTTAGAAACGCGAGACTTTCAGAATTAGTTCCTTTATAAAGTATTCCCGCACCGAAAGCCGCAGCAACGTCGGCATCGGCAACATCAAATATAAGCCCCGGAATATCCGCTCCCCAAGTGTTGCTGAAATCAGTAGTTCCGTCGGCTATTCCGATTTTTCCTTTTCCTACAAAATTAACTTGGCCATTTTTTATAACCTCAAAAGCGTTAGCCCTTGCGGCCCCACTCGCCCCGATACCTATTACAAATAAAGGGTCCGTTGCTACCCAGGTAGAAAGATTAGCCGTAGGCGTTACCGCCCAGCGACCTAATACAGTAGTCAAATATGTGTTGTTGACGTGGCCAAGGCCCCAAGAATTTGCTAGGTCCGCCGACGTTGTAGTGTCATCTCCGAAGGTCCAAGCTGCCGCTCCCGAGGAAGCAATACTATTTGAAATCGTACTCCCCCAAGCTACCGAGCCAATGCCCGAGGCCGTTATATCCCGCCCCGATGTTGCGTGACCTCTAGCAAATGCCGAGTTGGCCGTTGTGGAAATCGTAGACCCGCTTGTCGTAGAAGTCCCCGACGCCCAGCTACCCGAGCCGCCCGCTGAAATTATACAATTCGCATTACTTGTTTGCCCTGACACAAATGAGCCGCCGCCTAGTATTTCCGCTGTACCGAAGTGATACCCTATTGCAAGTCCGCCTTGTGCCGCCGAGGAATTAAATCTTCCGCCGTCGCCTACCTGGCCAATAAAACCGCCGCCCTCAGAGTTGTTCGATATAATGGTGTTTGTCCTGAATGAACCAATTAAAAAGGAACCCGCGCCCGAATTAGACCAAGTGTTTGAGCCTGTAATACTCCCTAGGAATATTGAGCCCGTACCACCTGCCAAGTTTATGGTTTTTGAAGCCACGTTACAGGCAAAACCGCCCGCTGCGAATGAGCCATTACCTGACGAGCTGAAAGTTGTCTGTCCGGTAGTTCCCGACGCCCTACCAAAAATATGAGACCCTGCGCTCGTTGATCGCATTAAACCAAACGCCGCACAGTATCCACTTGACATAGAGCCAAGCCCGCCCGCCTCTAAGCTCGCACTGGAACCCGTTACGTAACCGTGAGCAAAAGACCCGGAAGCTGTAGCTAGGGCACTGTTAGACGCCGAGTTAGACCAACCACAAGCAAAGGACCCGTCCGCAAAGGCATATACGCCAGAACTATTAGCCCCGCCATATCCAACTGCAAAAGACCCTAGACCTTGTGCTCGAATTCTACCGCCGCCAATGACATAACCATGGGCAAATGCGCCCGTCCCGACCACCGTTATGTTTGAAGCCGCGCCCGTCGCATATCCGCCAACCATTCCACCAATAGCTGAATTCGTAATGTTACCCGAATCTTCAACTTTACCGTGGGATAAATTCGCCTCACCTGTAATTGAAAATGTACCGGACGTTAAAATAGATACATAGCTAAGGCGTTTGTTTGTTACATCAAACCTCACGTCCGCATCACTAGCTAAGTCACCCGCCCCATCAAAATAAGCTAAAGTGTTGGCCGTTCCCGTCGGGGCTCCCCCGCCTGGTGTAGCCCAATAAAAAGTGCCGTCCGCTGCGCTAGCCGTGAGTACCATTCCCGCTTGCACGGTAACGTCGCCTGTTTTAATAAGCTTAAAATCGCCCTGTACGCCCGCACCCGCAACGGTTCCTATGCTAAATAGCATATTCCCGCTATTATTATTGTTTGTAGCCTCAAGAATTGAGCCTGATTTCAAAATTAAATTACCGACCGTGCCGGAACCGACGCTAATCTGGTCGCCCGAACTAACGGTTGTGTCCCCCGTATTTGCCGCCGTATTTGATTGGCCGCTTTGAAATGTTACAGGGATACCAAAATTAAAGTCTGAGCCGAAATACCCGCCCGCAATATTGTTAACAAAGAATTTTGAATAGGTTAATAGCCAATGATTTCCACTTGACCCTAAATTCTTTGAAGCCGTTACACCGCCGGGCGCAAGGGAACCGTCTATTATAGTAGTGCCCGTAATTGTTTGGCTTGATGCTAGAACTGATATGCGCGTAGTGCCGCCAACTGTAACATTGAGTTGATTGGCACCCGCTGAAAAAATTCCAGTGTCAGCGTCCCCAGTAAAACTATATGACGGTGCGCCCGCAGTTCCGAGTGGCGCGAGTAGTGGGAAGCTTGCGCCGCCCGTTGCCGCAATAAGTAGTTCGGTTCCGCTCGGCGTAATGGTTATATTTGTCCCGGCTACTAAACTTTTGAATTGTAAATCTGCCGCAACCTTCGCGCTGAAAACACCGTTTCCGCCGCCAAGGTTTGAACCCGTATTAGTCTCACCACTTCCGCCGCCGCCGCCCGCTGGGGACGTGGGGCTTCCAATCGAACCACTGTCAGGATTTCTGTCAAATATTCCCATTATAACTCCCTATTAAATGTCCCAGGCCGAATTCCACGCTGTCAGAGATTCTTTCAATTTTTCAACATTTGTAGTCACACCAATATATGTGTATTCAGTTTTCAGCGCGGGCCCACCGTTTACGGCGTTTGCAAGGGCCTCATAACTCTCAATCACTCTATCGCTACCGTCATAGACCCGAAATAGTTTTACAACTTCTTTCCCAAGCGTTCTTAGTAGTTCATCTGCATTTGTGTCATTGCTCATCGTCCCACCTCAATTTGTTTTAAGTGTTGTTGACATAGGTCATGTATTCCCCGGGGACCTATTGTTTCGAGATTTTCTTTTATTTCCATATCCAAAAATGACCCCAAGACAAACCCCACTAGCTCGGAACAAACCCAAGCGTATCTTCCGTTATCGAACGGATTGTTCCTTAAATTAAACAACTTAACAAGCAATATGCCAAGCGGTTGTTTCAGGGAGTATTTAGCCCCTGAATTCATAATGGCCCACTTCATGAAGGCCTTGTGCTTTTCCTCGGTAATTTCGGCCTCAAATTCAACTAGAGATACGGCATGGTTTTGGAAGTTTTTAATACCCATGAAATTAACCTGGGCCCCGCTAGCCTGATAAATTAGATCAACGTCTAGCCCTTCGGAATAAGCCCGCAAATAAACATGGGAATATTTCGTGCGTTCCACTAGCCGTATTGCCCAGGAAAAGGGCTTGAACCATGCCCTTGGTCTTGAAAACCCTACGGTTATTTTCCTCACACTAGAACCCTTTCGAGGTTGTAGTTAACGCCTACGTCAACGGCGGTTCCGCCAATCGAATGATACACCACTCGAAGCGTTAAACCCGTGGCCAGCTTTGCTGGATAAGATGCCGTTGGTAGTTGCTGCATAACTGAGGTTGGGTCTAAACACCAAGCGGTTATGAACTGCGCCACAACCCCGGCTTGAGGGTGAACAACTTGAAAATCAACCGTATCCCCCCAGGCCGCCCCTTGTGCCAAGAATACGCCGCCCGTTATTAAAACATCGTTACCCATAACCAAATCAATGTTGGTTGTGCCCCCCGCCGCCGCCGTACCCAAAACACCCCTTGCATCTTTAGAAATTTTGGATTTTTCAAAATCCCTTATGTTTTGCGGATTGTAGGTTGTATTGCTTGCCATATTATTCCTCAGTCCATTCCGCGCCAACATTTAATGCCGAGCCCGGTACAGAATTTCCATTCAAATTAAGAACTAAATATTCATTTTCATTATTCAAAACAACGGGCTTTGTTAGTCCCGCCGTAAACTCAAATAACGCCGATGAAATTGCCGCCGAAGTATTTTTATTCGGAAGTAATGCCGCCGCCGCCCGTAATATTCCAACCGAAGTTCCAAGTGCCGACGGGTTTCCAGTATAAGCAAAAGCCTGTGCTGTAGCCGCCGCATCGCTTGAATCTCTTGAGACAATATTTACCGCCGACCTTGTGCCGCCTGTGTTGTCAGAACTTCTTTTAATTAACACAATATCAATAACGCCTGAGTTTGTTTGAATACCTGAAAATAAAAATCTAGTTATTTTAATTTTTTTAGTGGCCGAACCCTTTAAGATAAAAATATCAGTAGGATTTGACGCAACATTTAAGTCAAGAGTAGTACAAGAATAAGTTTTTTCTAAATTCGCAACCGACGCGACAATTACCGCCTCAACTCTTAGGCGGTCACTTGTGTTTCCAATCTCGGTTCCGGTTGATGCACCCTTTATCTTTGAAACCTGATTTCCACTCGTTAAATTAGAATCAGACGTGGGCAATGGTGCGCCCACGTCATTTAATATTTCTATTTCAGTCTGCGGGTTATCCGCCATTCAAATCCCCTTATGCAAGCTTAACGGAAGCGGAAGCATACATATCAGAAGGAGCATTAGGGTTAATGCCTTTGATAAGTAACAACTGCGCCCCAGTCGAACCCGCTACAATTTCCAGTTCGTTAAGGTTAGCGTGAAAAGAATATGCACCGGGGCCACAAATAGCATCGGCTAAAATTGTCTCTGCGCCGTTGTCCGAAAAAATTACTTGGAAGCGGCAATCACGAAAACAAGAAACGATGAAATCTAAATTTTCATAAATTTCGTCAACCGCAAGTGCCAAAGACGCAACCGTTGATAATGCCGCATTTCCGACAATAGTGCCGCGAACTTTAAGTCCGTTGCCTGTCACAGTCCCAAAAACAACTGGAACGGGAGTTGCGCGAAGTTCGGTGTCAGTGAGTGGGCCCGTTACCGCAACCGAACCTGTAATGGTTGTTGATGTTAAGCTAACAGGGACCTCAGTTGCGCGAAGTTCGGTGTCAGTGAGTGGGCCAACTACAGGTACATTTCCACTTGCGTCTAAAGCAGGGAGCGCGGCGTTTCCAGAAACGTCTTGAAACGCTATACCTATCGCACCATTTTTACTTGCGACCGCCTCACCTTCCTGAATAGCCCTAAGTGCTAAACCTTCCTCAGTCCCGTTTTCTAGTGAAGCGAAGCTTGGTCTTTTATCTGCCATAAAATTTCCCCTTTGTTATTCTGTTAATGTTTTCGTTATGCCTTGAAGATTCAGGCCAACTGACACATCGGGAGCCCCTGCCCTTTTCTCAAATATAATTTCAATTAAATCGCCAATATCAAAGGGCCTTGTTGGAAACCAAATGAAATTGGCCGTTGGGTTAGCGGGCCCCGTCCTAACATCGGCTATAACCACGCTATTCTTAAGAACCTGAAAATTTGACTCGAAGCGACAACTGACAGTCAATCTTCCGAGTTCTATCGTATCAGGAAAAGCCACGTTGTAGCTAAATAAAGTATGAGGTCCTGCGCCAACAGGAACGTCGAAATAGTCAAAAAAAAAGTTTGTGGCCGCCGTAGAATTTCCCGGAAACCAACCTTTGATAATATCAATAGCGTTAGACAAATTAGTTATGTCATTTCCGCCGTCATTCAAAGTTAATTCATTGTTTGAAAGTGCGCGGATAACATCACTTGAAGCTGCGAATGTTGGATAGTCCTGCGGCGGAATTGCATAGCTTGAGTTTGCGCTAACCGATACGCCCGCGTCGAATATTTCAACCGAGTTTATAGGGTTATCATTTCGTAAAATTTTACTCATACGTCAGACCCTTTTAGCACAAGTGCCGCCCCCAAATTTCTAGTGTTGCCCGTTATGAGCCGCATCGCAAGCTGCACGTTGACCGAAGTATATTGAATGGGTACGTCTACCAATATTCTTTTGTCGCCCCCGCTTAGTATCGGGACCTGAGTCAACTCAGTTAAATTTATACCGTTTCCCTCATGTTGATAAATTCCAAGCGTATAGTTCGCCTCTAGCTCGGTCCCAACTGCAACTTGAATAATTCTACCGTTTCCAAATAATACGGGAACACCCACAACATTGCTCGGCATTCCATTGCCCCAAGTTAACCAAAAACCCGCAGATTTGTCGTTAATGGCCATATAAACAAAACCCGGACTAGCCGGACCTACAATGTCCCCGGGAGCAACAAAAGGAAGCCCCTTCGCAGATAGTTTGTTCTTAATTTGATCTTTAAGTTTTCCCGCTAAGAACCTAATCCGTACTGGACCCGAAGCGTTGATATACATATTTTCAGTGTCGAAATCTTTGTACTTAAAATAAAAATTATAGTCCCCTGTTACCGCCAAGGGGATAATATCGGCGGGAATAAACGTGAGCCCATGCCGAACTTTGAAACTATCCGCTTCCTTGGGAATAGTTACATCATATAGCTGAAAGTCGCCCTCAAACCATATTTGACGGTTGATGAACTGACTAAGCCTAAAAAAGTTTTCCCGAACATACGGGTCCTCAATATCCTTGAGGATAAGATCAATCACTTAACCCCCAACTATTTTGAGACGGTGCTTTCACACCGCCCCAAGTATTGCCGTTCTAAACTTAGTAGTTAGGAATATTCGTTAAAATCGCGTTTTTCCAGGGGGCAGTTAGGACTAAATCGCCGTAAAGGCAATGGTCCAAAATGTAGAAATACCCAGTAGTTTCGCGTACTTCGTAATATTCTTTCCCGTCCGGGGCCTTGCGCCGCTTAAATAGGCCGTTCGAGTAGAATTTCACACTACTCCAATCCAAGTACAGAATATGACTATCGTCAGCTTCCTGGATACCCACAAGGGTAATGGTCTGTCCCGAAACGCTACCGATTTCAATAGTGTCCCAACCATATACGCCAACTTTGCGTGAGTTTGGTACAACATTGAATGGGCCCTTTTGAGATTCAAGCAACTTCAAGCAAGAACCGAAGTGTTTGAAACTCATTAGGACTTCCGGTGCTTTCCCGCCTTTTGCAAGCTTCATGCGCTGTACATACCCGTCGAAGATTTTTTCGAGGATATTCGACGCTGAAATCGTGCTGCCGTCCAGATTCGGGCACTGTAAAAATTGGTGATCTGTTTTAGCCTGGCCAAACAAATTTGCAGTTCCGCCGTTTGCTAGTGACAACATTTGACTTGGAAGCGAAGTCATCGCACCTGTTAATGCTCCCGGGTGATAAACCTTGGTCGCAGCGGCTAACGAGTAGGCCGAAATATCAGCGGCACCGCCGCCTCGAGTTGCGGATACTGTGATCGACTCGTCATACACACTCACGTCTATGACGTAATATGTAGCCGCCGCCGTATCGTTATCTTGCAACACGATCTTTTGGTCCTTGTTGTATCGGTCAATACGCGCTACGGGTAATACCCCGCCAACTGTACCGTTTCCAACCGCTCTATCAAAGTGCGGCCCACCCAATAAATGGGTAGAAACAACCATTTTGTAGTACATCATCATGGATTCTATTTGATCTGGCAGAATCTTGAGGAATGTACTCTCGGGGATTCGACCGTCGTGTTCCATAAGATCACGGTGGGCGAATGAAAGTGAACTCCAAGTTTCCGGTTGTACCGAAATGGAACCCCTTACGTATTTGTGTTGACTTATGTCTGATTGTGCGGCTAGCTGCCCAAACTCAATAGACGTAGCAATCTGGCCAGTAAATGGGATAATTAATTCCCCACCCTTCCAAGATTCTATATGGTCTACTTTTTGCATGAGATAGTCACGCTTGATAAATTCTTGTTTTAACAGGTCTAAAGGCAAATACTGATTTAGCATAGCCTGGAACGAACGATTTGTGCTCATTTTGAAACTCCCTAGTTAATTAACGAAAACCTATGCACCAAGGTCTTTGGCCATTTGTTTAAGGTCCTCGATTGATGTTGGCGACTTCTTTATGGGGGAAGTCCCTCGCCCCTGTACCGCAGGAATCACGGGTTTATTCTGAACTTGCGGTCCAGGCGTAGAAACATGGGGTGCTTGTGGCATTCCCGCTTGCGACGGAATCCCCCCGGTTTCAACCATTTTCCCGTATTTTGTCAGGACCCTTTGCGCGGCTTGTTCCGCAGAAATGTCCTGTTTATCGACGTACCAAGCCCTTTGCGCTTCCTCGACAATTTGTCTGCGGAATGCGCCAAGTTCGCCCGCTCTAGAATCCCACGCGCTTGCGACTTGTGAGACTTCGGGTCGATTCAATACCATTTCTAGCTGCATAGTCCGGGCCTGGACCGCTTGGTGTTGGTATTGTTCTTGGAGTTCATTTTTTTCTAATTGTAAATCATACACCCGCTGCCGCTCTAAAGCTTGCGACTCTAAAGCGTGTTTCTGCGCGGGCGGAAGATTGTCCATTTCAATTTTTTGTTCAACCCAATCGTAGACCTTGGCGGCGTCTAAGTTTATCGCCTTGAAGAAATTGTCTAGGTCCCCGTTGTTCAAAAATGAAGTCACGCGCCTAACGTCTCGGTCAAGGGCGGTATATTCATTGTAGACTTCGGTGAATTCTTGCTGGGTCCCCTCATGCCGAGTTTTTAAGTCGTCAAAGGCGTAGGCTTTTGTGAATACATCATTCACTTTCTTTTCGGATTCTGGGTCCTTAATTAAGGGCCGCCAAAATTCCTCAACCTCATGCTCTTTTCCAAAAGCTTTGAATTTGAAGTTTGGTTTGTATTCGGGCGTAACAACTTCGGGCTTTGTACTACCCTCTAAATCTTCCGACGTAGTGTCGTCAGATATACTTTCCGGTGTTGTTGCTGTTTCTGTTTCTACACTTTGAGTTAAGCTTGCGGCGTTAACTCCCGTTGTGTCTACGGGTTCCGATGAATTGCTTGTCATCATTGCAGTAGTCCCCCTTGAACTTGTTGCCCCTCACCCATTCCTTGAGATTGTTGTGGTTGTTGTTTTTCCATAAGCTTCCTTGCGATTTCAGACTGTACTTGTTGCGTTTGCAATGCAAGTTGTTCTTGTGAACTTCCTTGCTCCGAAAGCCGCTTAACTAACCAATTCAAGGCTTCCGCCGGAACCGTTGCTCTAATTGAGCGGTTAGGTTGGTTCGGGTCAGGTATGTAGTAGTCGCATTTTATACTCGCCCCGGACGCCGGAATGAATTCATTCTGCGCTTGCTTAATAGCCTCAAGCCTATCCGCTCCCATTTTCTCGTAAATTTGAATAAGTTGGTCGTACCGTTGTTGAATCTCGGGCGCAAGCAACCTGTAGTCCGATTGCTTTTGCCTAGCCGCCAAACGCTTCAAAATATACTCGCCATTATCATTTTTTGAAATATGGGGTTCCTCATTTCGATCTAAAGCTAATTGGATATTAACGGCAGCGTCGTAGTCCAAAGTTAGGTCATCGAACGCCGATTCGGAATTAGCAAACGGCATTTGCCGAATCATCTTCCCAATCGAATCCTTGTCTAAGTTAGTCCCCACATATTGCAAAATTTGATTCAAAACTAAATGACGACCCATCATTGAAGTGGTGTCCTCAGTCATTGGCTCAACTTTTATTTGAAACTGTAATGGCTCGGTATTCTTAAACTCACTTATATTTATGTATTCAGATTTCCCAATAGCAGGGACTAGCATTTCCTCGTCAAAGTATTCCTTGGCAAGTTGTAGATAAACCGTGCAAAGAGATACTAGGAAGTTTTCAAATTTTTCGGCGTATATCGCAAATTTCTTCTTGTCCCTGACTGAGCGGTATAAATTGGCAAAAGCGTCCCCGCCTTCCTTTTCCGCCGCGTCCTCGGGAATATTTGCAACTTGATACATTTCCGCAATCTGTGAATTCACATATTCTAGGAACTGATTTCCGGCCCTACCTTCAAGGATTGTTGGCGTTTGTCCGGTCACGAACATCGTGCGAATCCCGGGCAAATTCGGGCCGTTTGTAACCTTGGCCCCGTTTTGTAAAATAACCTTATCGTCCCCTAAAGTGACTTGGTGTTCGGCAATTTTTGACCCCGCTCTATTCACCTCGTATTGATACGGCCTTAATTGCTTAATAATGGACCGATGCCGGGGAGTAGTTTGAATCTCGTCAAATCCCTCATAGCATATAGGAAACACACCAAAAGGAAGGGGCCCTTCCGCTAGTTTCGTTTCCCCAGTTTGAATTACAAACCAACCGTCAGGATAGTCATACGAAGGCCGAAAAAACCACTCTTTCACTAAAGCTTGGTTTTCAGACTTTGAATAATTACCCTTGGCCCCGTCGAAAACAAAAAATGTTTCGTCCTGGGTAGATTGGATTTTTTTCTTCTTTTCCTCGTCGTCCCCGACTAAGGCTTTTAGGTCATTTATGTGAACCATTTTCCGGGAACAAAGCCATCTTGCTTCCTGCATGGTCTTGGCTTCCGCCGGGCGTATTAGGTTGAATCCGAGGATTCTTTCAAATACTAGGTCGCCCGTGAATACCGCTTTCCCGTTAGACTTCGGTTGCCCGGCCTCGTCGAATACAGGTTGCCCGTCCTCACCAATTTCTTGTTCGTATCCCCTGAATCGTCCGGCCAAAGGGTCCCAAAATACCTTTGCAGCGCATTCCCCGATTTCTATGAAATCCTTGCACCAAGAATGCGTTTTCATGCGTAAATGTTGCGCGGTCTTAGCGTACTCCCAAACGGATTTGTTTAGCTGGGCAGATTTTTGGTCAGCTAACTCTTTGGGGTTATTCGGCGTAGGAACAACTCCCGGGGATTGTGACATTATGTTGTTTTCGTAGGTCCGCGTAATTTTGTGTATATGATTTTTTGTGAGCCTTAACTTTTGGTCATTGTAAATCTCTTTAGATTCCCGAAGCCTGTTATGCCATTTCGAGTTTTTCCTTGAATAATGGTCGCCCGAGGCCAACAAACAGTTAGACCTTTGCTCGGCGTACAGGTCGCTATCGGCGGATTCCCCGTCCAAAAACATTCTGTTTAGCTCATCAATCGAGGGTGATTTCGTTTCTTCCACGGTCCTCTAATTCCCGTTCAATGACGAGTTGTTCATAAAGACTTGGGTCGTCTATTTGTAAAAGATCAAGACGGTCCTCGGCCTCAGTGAGATTCTCACTTATGTTAACTTCCTGTTCGGCTTCCTTAAGTTCTTGGTCAGTCATAAGATCGACTTCACTCGGTCTTATTTTTGTCTGTACGGTTTCACCCGCGACAAACTTAACTTCGATGTTTCCAATCTTCAATTCGGAAACTCTAGCCTGGTTGCAAGCCCTTAGAACGCGAATTAAATCTTTCGCGTCAAAAGTCATTATTAGATGCTCCACTTAAATCATTCCAAAAGTCAAATTCTTCCTGCATATCATCGGTAGGTTTGGACCCGCCCATAAACCACTCTCGCCTTTTCTGGCCGTCGGTCAACTCGACTTTCGGCTTTCTTTCTTCCCTCAACTCACCCGGAATATTTACATCAATTTCTTCCTCGGGGAAACTCCAAGGAATAGCTTGAACAACATATCTAAGTGCGTCAACAAGGTCGTCTTGTGTTGCGCTAGACTTCTTGTCCGCATCAACCGCAAGTGTCGCAATCTCGTAAACAAGCTTGTCTAACTCGGGGTCGTCTCTTTGAATTTTTAATTTACCGCGCTTGAATAATGTATTCAATAAACCAAACCCGGCGTCACGCCCCTTATCTGCGGGAATGAATCTTTCACCTTGCCTACTCGCAACTAAATAAAAATCCTTAGCGGCCCAGTCGTAGACTTCCCCGGTCATCGTTAGCCCGGCTTTCAATCTTCGGTATTCATCTAATATGTCACTCGCTGCCGTAGGTATCCCGTCCATACGTCTTGCGCGTGTAACTCTACCCTCGGTGAAATCTGGGTTCACACTAACCACAACCATACCCGCCGGGTGCCCACTCTGACCGCCCGTTCCGGGGTCAACACTTCCCCAGTGACTCCATGTTTTCGGCGTCGGGTGATTTTCACTCCGATTTCTTTCATGGTCGAAAGATTCTATTCGCAAACCCGACGACCGGACGAAGCGACCCATCACGCGCCGCTCAATTTCCTGGGGAGTAGGACAGTTTGCAATAGCGGCGTTGATCTTCTTTTGGTCCCACATACTCGGGGTGCCGTCCTCGTAATGCTGGGAATCATATAGACTAGCGGAAATCTTCAAAGCGTCCTTGTGACGTTCATCTTCCTTGGTCGGCGGTTCCATTGTCATTTGCCAATGCAGTTGTCCCAAGGTCGCGGTAAAGACCATGAGGAACGCCCCATCTACCGCGTTTCGCCTGGCAGACAATTCGGGTAAGTATTCCTGGGGAAGTTCTTCGTCACAAGTAATATGGTAGACCGAGGCGGCCTGTAAATCCCGTATCTTCATAGAATAGCTGCGAAATTGAATTTGAATCCCTGTATTAAACCGAATTTTACTAATATTACCCTTTTCGTACACCGCTTCCCAACCAAACTGAGGGTGATTCTTAAATTCGCCCTTTGGCATGAGCGGAAGCCATGAAGTTTCCCATTGCGTATTTGCAAGCGGTAAAGTTGGGTAAAAATACCAAAATAAGTTCGGGGCCTTGCCCTTTGCTAGATTCGGCCAGAATTTTGGCCACAAAGTCGGCTCAGTACAAAGCCTTATGTTCTTTCTAATGGCCACGGTCGATTTTCCAACCTGATTGGCACTACAAACAAAGATTTCCCGGTTTGTTGAATCCCAAACCTTCCGCTGCCATGGATAAAACTTGTAACTAAACAAATGCGGAAGCCCATCGTGAAACTTTTGAAGTTCCTCGAGTTCTTTGAGTTCCTGGACCTTTTTATTGTATTCTTCCTTAGACCATTCACTCATCTTGTGGTGTCACGTCTTTCAATGGTTGAAGTTTGGCCCGAATCTCTTTCAACTTGGCCTCAATCTCACGGGGGTCCGTCGGAGTTTCCATTTTCCCGCCCTGGACCTCAACATTTAGGTTCCTAGATTCAATTTTATGGACCATTGGACCTAAGTGCCTATCAGCAAAATACTGAAACGCCTTTAGAAGTATCGGGGCGGTCTTTTCCGTCACGGGCATCGACAAAATGTCGTCCCGGACCCTTTGAAACGAATATCTGTAGGCTTCCTCGATTAAAGCCTCGGTGTCTATAGTCGGAGTAAATAACCAAGCAACCCGGGGCGAGTTTTTAAGTAGTTGATTGTAGAAATAAGAGTTGGAACAAACCCCACCATATACGTCCGTCCCTTTGAGTTTATAGAACCCCGTCGCCTCGGCCTCATAGAATAAAGTCCATAGATTTTTCTTCATGGCGTAGTCCAGGGGAGTAGGGTTAAACAGTCTAGCAAGTTCGGTTTCGTCCTTGATCTGCAATTCCTCGGGAATACTCGCTAGAGCCTTCCCAATCCCAGAATCCTCATTAAAACAGGCGACCAAGCGGTCCCGTTTCGTTTGTACTTCCATTTCCCCGGCAGTTTCACCCACTAATATATCCCCCAATTACAATATTCTACGAGTAACCTCGTAGCATTGCAATTCACCCAGACCTATGCCATACAGTCAAGAACTAAAGGGGAATTTTTATGAATCTAGATTGGTCGCAAATTCTTATTGGCCTAGCAATCCTGGCCTTGGCAATTACCTGGACTTGGGTTTGCCGAACTTTACCGCTAGATTGGTAGGGTGATATGTCCAAACTGCAAATCATCAATCGGCAAGGCATCGGCGGCGCAAACCAAGGCCACGGCCCGTTATCTCTTAAAGCGCGGCTATTCTTGCCGAGGAATTTCCCGCCTCATAGGCGTATCCGCCACAACCGTATCACGCTGGAACACCAAGAAATAGGCGACGACTCCCCATGAGTGACGAACACGAAATGAAAAAATTTACCGCAAAGTTCAATGAACTTCTTAATATTAAAACCGCATATCAACTAGGCCTCATAGGTCACGATGAATATATCCGAAGGGCCAGGGAAATAAATAGCGACGAACCCGAGTGTATCTGTCATGAAATAAACTCGCGCCATTGTCCCGTTCATAACGTGAGGGAAGAATGAGCCAACACAATCTAGCTAACTTCCTGCGACTTGTTGTGTTCCTAATTATCGTCGGGCTTTGCTTCACGCTTGCAGTTGCCCTACTAACCTCATGCACACACCCCGAAGTAAATAAATGCACATACATTTGCCCAACTAAGAACCCGCCCGTCGGGTGCTATTGCCTGGAAGATGAAAGCGAAACTAAACGTCCATGATTTCCCGCAAGTGTTCCTGCGAATAAACAAAATCAACATAGATCATTGTATTCCTTAAATCCTTGTGACCAAGAATCATTTGAACCGCCTTCACGTCCTTTGTCCTTTTGTATAGCCGAATCGCACACGTATGCCGCAAACAATGAAACGTCTTTAACTTCTTATCAAGCGCGTGTTTCCTCGGAGCAAAATCCTGAAACACTTGATATAACCGCTGATATGAGATTGGAAATAACTTTTCGGTGGGAAGATTTTGAAGGCTCGAAAATAATTCAGGTCTGAGGGGAATATCGCGGTCAAATGAGCCCTTTAATCCATACACCCTAACAGATTTTGTCTTGGTCATCAAATCTTTCTTCCTGATATTTAAGATTTCTTGCGCCCGTGCCCCGGTAGCTAAAGCCAACTGAATCATGATCTTGTCTCGAGTGATTGGCGCAAACTTTATAGTATTAACTAAAGCCTCATACTCATCGTCGTCTAAACACTTATCGAAAGTTAGTTTCATTTTATGTCCCCTCTAGGTAGTCCACGGCGTCCCAGGATTCCGTTGTGAAAATAAAGTTTTCGGCTTCCTTCAAAGAATCAAACGTCGCAAGGTATTGATAAATACGCCCGTTGGCCCTAGTCGCTTGAAGGTTAAACTCCCCGTCATTTTCTGTGACTCTAAACTTGTTTCGCAAATTCAAAACAGTAAATTTACTGACAACACTATAAAACTTTTTGTCTTGCTCTGTGACTTTCTCGTAATGAATTAAGTCGCTCATACAACTCCCGTCTCATCAATTATTTCAAATCCTAAACGCTTGCGTTCTTTCTCAAGCGACTTAATAAAAGCTTTCTTGCGCTTCACAGAGATTGCAAAGCAATCATAAGGCTCAGAGTTTTCCCAGAAATCAACCATGTAGAAGTTCTCGGAACAAGTTTTTCTAATCCTGAAAAATGATAGGGGGAGTTTCATGGCTTGGCCTTTTCAATGTCACGTAACAATTCCCCATAGGTATATCCCAACCGAGCAATCTCGGCCCGCGCACCCTTTAATTCTAAATGTAATTGGTTAATCGTTTCCCGGAATACAGAGTTTTGCGCCAAGGTTTCAGCGTGGCGACGTTCCTCAGAATCCGGGAGTCCGAAGTCCTTGAGGTATTGTAACTTCCTTATTATGTCATCAATGTCGTCGGCTAGGCGGCTCATAAATTCCCTTTAGTAGAGGTTATACCTAATAGTAAACTAGAACTTTGCGCTATGCAATACGGCGCGTCATAATAGTACATTCTTTGAATTTTTTATATGGCGGGCGCGTAGATATTAAATCTAAACTCACCGCGACCCCCCCACCCCCCATCTTTGAAAAAATCGAATTTCCCCAGGAAATTCAGGAAAATTGGGACAATTTCCCAGGGAATACTTGAATCAGGGGGCCATTGGCCATTGGTTCCCCTGAATTCAAGGGTTTGGCCCTTAAGGTTTCACGCATAATATTAAGTCGGGCCCCTGAATCCAAGGCGCGGGCCCGTTTCCCCGGGAATACTTGGCGGCCTTGGCCAAGGGCCAAGGGCCATGGCGGGAACCGCTAGACGTTCGGGCCTGAAAAATAAATCACTTAATATTATGCCGAACCCTTAAGTTTTGTTCGGGACGTTCCGAATAAGAAGTATCAACCAATTCAGTGCCAAGTCGAGGCCTTGTATCGACGGGGGAAATTATGAGTCACGAAGTCGAAAATATGTTTTCAGTCAAGGAAACGCCTTGGCACGGCCTTGGCCAAGTTATACAAAACGCGCCAAGTATTGAGGAAATTCTAAAATTGGCGGGCCTTGACTGGACTGTTTCAAAACGTCCGTTGTACTTGGCCGACGGAACGGAAGTCTCGAACAATGCCTTGGTTCGGGATTCAGACAATAGCGTTTTAGGGTACGCCGGGAAACGATACAAACCACTACAAAACGCCGAGGCCTTGGAATTTTTCAAACCATTTCACGATTCGGGTTTGTGCAACTTCCAAACCGCCGGAAGTCTCAGAATGGGACAGAAAATCTGGATTTTAGCGGCCCTGAATCAACCGGAAATGGAAATCGTCAAGGGGGACGTTGTTCGGAAATATTTAATGCTAAGTAACGGACACGACGGAATCACGGGAATTCGAGTTGGATTCACGCCAATTCGAGTTGTTTGTGCCAATACGTTGGCAATGGCGCACAATTCCGCCGATTCAAAACTGATTCGAGTATTCCACTCAAGTCAAACAGTACAAAACTTGGATTTATTGAGGGATTCAATCAATGCCGCCAATTCAAGTTTTGAGGCAACCGCCGAACAATACCGGGCCATGGCCAAAACTGGCATTAATGCCGGGGACGTTGAAAAATACGTTGACCTAGTATTCTACAACGGAAAATCAGCACAAACCGACCGGGAAATCTTGGCGCGTGAAAAATTGACAGCGGAAATCAATCAACTGTTTGTAGCGGGCCATGGTCAAGACGTTCAAGGCGTTCGGGGAACCATGTGGGGCCTCTACAATGGCGTGACTCAATACTTAAGTTACAATCAGGGCCGAACCCAAGATACACGAATGGATTCCCTTTGGTTCGGGGACAACCGCGTTGTGAATCAACGGGCCTTTGATTCCGCCATGAGTTTTGTTGCGGCATAATTAAATCAAAACCCGGGGAAATTGTTCCCCGGGAAACTTAAGGGCCAAGTCGGGGCCTTGTTCCGACGGGGGAAATTATGAATTCACTTAAAACAATAAAACCAAAACCGAAAAAAATGCTACTGAATCATGAGTTTTGTAAAATTATAGAGGAAAATGGAAAATTCACGTTGTACCTGAAAATGGCCAATGGCCAATTTGCGGTTCAAAACCCGTACCCGGCGGATTTAAGGGGGGCCATTGGCGCGTTGACCTTGGCCCTTGACGTATTGGCCGGGAAAATTCAACTCGGGGCCGTTGTGGACTTGAATGAAAATTCAATCAATCAGGAATCAACCGGGGAAATTATTGAGGCCTTGGCCCTTAAGGCGTTCCAAGATGACGACGGGGGGATTCAATGAGTACCCGATCAATCATAATTATAACAGGAAACGGAAAATACAACGGCCCGGAAACGACTCGACTCTATAAGCATTCCGACGGATACCCAACGGACGTTTTGAACCTGATTCAACGGGCCATGGCCAAGTCTCAAGGCCAATGCGTTGACGATGCGGCCCGATTCAAGGAACGGGAAATCAAACCCGTCAACGTCGATCAACTTGTGGGGAATATTATTGGGGAATCGACTTCAATTTACGGCCAAGGGGCCCGAGTTGAGGCCGAATTCCCCGAGGAATTCACGGCCAAACATCTTGGAAATCAGGGGGACCTTGAATGGATTTATATTATTCAACTCGAGACCAAAACCCTTGGAATTTTCGGCGGGGGATACACTGGCAAAACGCCACAAACCGCGTTGAAAAATGGCCCCGTGAATCCTGAAAAATATGCGTTGAACCTGTACCCGGAATATCAGGCCGGGACGATTGAGGAAACGAGGAAATTGGTTCAATCAATTCAAGGCCTTGGATTTTCAGTCAATGCCAATCAACCAAAACCAAAACCAAAACCAAAACCAAGGGGGAAACGTGAAAAAATCAAAACCAAAACGGCATAATGGCCAAGTCCGTTGGATTGACCAATTCGGCGGCCAAGGCGTGATTCGAGTCGGTGCAACGGGGGAATCAATCCCGTTTTACATTTGCAACTTGTTGGGGGCCAAAACTTGGTTCAATGAGACTTGTTGCATGACGATTGAACAAGGGGCCCCGGTTGAATTCGAGTTTCACGAAGCCTTGGGGGCCGTGAAAATTTCGGGGGGAACGCTTGACCTTGAACATTGGAACCGAATCAAAGGTCAAGACTTGGCTTTCACTTGTGATTCCGACGGGAACGCCACAAGTGGATTGTTCAAAGGGGGGGCCAAGTGAAAATCATAATTATGACCATTGTCTTGGCCATTGGCGGTTGCGGTTTGGCCCCACAACGGGCCGAACCCGACCGGGTTCCGACGGAATCAGACCGGGGACTTGAATATTGCCGGGCCGAACCCGACGGGGCCCGGGTTTGCGTTATTTGCCGAACGTACCCGATTTTCAGACTTGACGGGACGATTTCCAATTTTCAGGAAATTTGCCGATGATTCACGCCGAACCAATTCAAACAAACCAATTCAGGGGGCCCGCCAAGGGCCCCGTTTCCTTGACTCATGGCCAAGGGCCCGGAATCCGAACCCGTTCAATGGCGGGGCCGGGGGGCCCGAAAATGGCCGTTCAAGGAACCCGACCGGAATCAATGGCCCGAACCTGTTCAATCAATGGCCCTGAATCCGAACAAAACGGGGCCGCCATGGCGTTGAATCCGGGAACCCGACCGGAATCATGGCCGAACCCGGCGCGTTCAATGGCGGGGCCGGGGGGCCCGAAAATGGCCGTTCAAGGCCCGGGGGCCGAATCCGGTTCAAGGCCATGGCCAAGTATTGGCGGGGAATTCAAGGCCATGGCCAAGGGCCATGGCGTCGGGGTTCGGAAAATTCCCGGGGAATTTTTCGACCGCCAAGTGCAAAGCACGGCGGACCCGGCTATATTTAGCGCGTTAGTTGTATGCAATTTCCCACGCATCTTATTCCCTTCCTTCTTTTCAGACCGACTTTTTTCCAAAACTCTAACCGAAAGGATTTCCAAATGAGAACTTTCAAACTAACCGACCTTTGGTTCAAAACAGTGCAAGGAACCAAACTCAAAGAATTTAATTGGAATGAAATTGCTGAGATACTTATTCAGCATGAACTCATAACCCCGGTCGCTTCCCCGGGAAAGGATTGTTTTGACCGTTACAAATTGAATCACGACAAATTAAATTGTGAGCCGAACATGGTTCGTGGTGTTATACTAGAGGTATTGACGAAATATCTACCTACAGGGGGGAACAAATGATATGCGCTAGTTACATACGCATTCCCATGCGTCTTATTCCCTTCCTTCTTTCTAGGGAAGTTATCGAACTCCCGACCAAATGTTCTTTGGAATTATTGGACCGTCGTATTTCCCGGCTTCCTTTTGGTCAGCAAGATTTCTTAGCCTTTCCATTTCGGCTTGAAACTTTGCTTCCCTTTCATCAATGGCTTCGTTTGCATAAGCGTCCGAGCCGCGCATATTCATATTCATGGGGATTTCAGTTGCCCATTGTTTTATTCCCAACCATGGGGAAGATTCGCCCTGTGCTGCCGCCGCAAGCCGTTGTTGCGTTAGGGGGTCCCAGTCTTGTTGAGCCCAACCTCGGGCATCTTCCAAGTCTTGCTTCATCGCAAGTTTTGTTTCCCTTGTTCTTAAATCTTTTGGCGGCATTTAATTTCAACCCTAACCTTATTGGAGTACAGTCATGAAAAATAATATCCTTATCGGAATTGGTGTTGCAAGCCTTATCGGCATGGTCATAGCTTGGCCAAGTCTAGTTAAGTCCCCGGCTTTTGCGGGTCTAGTTGGGGGCCCAACAATGTACAAAACAATCTCGGGAAATCATGCGGCCATTGATCTTTGTTCCAAAGAATTGCCGGACAGTTTTTCCGACCAAGAACTTGATGATTGTTACCGCCGGAACCGCTCTAAATTCTAGATTTGACGCGGGGCTCGGCACTGAAATGACCGTTGCATAAACCGTTACAGGATTTTCCTGGGGAGTTACAATAACTTGGAAGGGAAAACCCGTCTCTGCAACGCTGAACCCTTAAAAGCCCTATATTACCCTATACACGTATTACATTATGCGTTATATACAATACAATATTATTACAATTTCAATACCCTTTATA
>Ga0307377_10002621_pt1 | contig 21016 bp, 24 predicted proteins | sample TR3MG_FD_202535 | JGI IMG/M metagenome (GOLD analysis project Ga0307377, IMG submission 202535) | Soil microbial communities from Risofladan, Vaasa, Finland - TR-3 | ecosystem: Environmental > Terrestrial > Soil > Coastal area > Acid sulfate soil | place: Finland: Risofladan, Vaasa | collected...
TACACCCGGGACGAGCTTTTTGGTTTTGGCATTGTCAAGTGCCACCAGTTCGGCATGATGGCTCGCGCCGGAGACACGAGCGACCTGGTGTCGGACGAGATAGTGGCGAAGGTCCTGCTGGTGAGCGTGAGCGCGGCCCCCAGCTGCCCCCACCCGCTGTCCATCGACTGGGGCGAGGTGATCATCCCCCTGCTGTACACGATCCCAGCCGAGGCGACCCTGGGCGTCACCGACGTGGTCCTGACCTCCCCCGTTCCCGCCGGGACATCCTTCGTCAGGGCCAGCCACGGCGGCACCAGCTCCGCCGGGGTGGTCACCTGGCACTTGGGCAACCTGGCGCCGGGTCAAACGGGTCAGGTAACCTTGACCGTGCGGCCAGACGGAGCGCCGGAGTCCCTGCCCGTCAGTAGCAGCATCGCCGCGGCGGAGGGGGTAGCGTACGAGGCCGCGGACGAATGCACCCTGGTGGAGGGCGAGGCCGAGTTCGTACCCGAGGTGGGTACGCTGGGGTTGCTGCTCACCGGGCTGTCGGGCCTGGCAGGGTACGGCGCGCTGCGGTGGGGTAGGAGGACGCGCGACTAGACCCCGTATCTCTCTCTCAGATACTCCCTCCAGGGTGACGTGGCCACCCCGGCCAGATAGTCGCAGTGGGCCATGAGATCCTCGACGTAGAGCACCTGGAAGCGCTCGGGTTCGGCCAGAAAGGTCTTCCATGCAGCGGCAAGACCCTTGTCGACGTGCCTGAGATAGCCCGGAGACCTCATCAAGTCAGTGTTGTTCTTGAAGCAGGCCACCGCCACGTCCACCGTATTGTCGGTTTTTGTCTCCAACCAGTGGGCCAGGAGTTGTTGCCGAAGTAGCTGGTAGAGTGGTCCACGGAATGGGCAGCCAGTTTTCTCGAACACGACGTACTTGACCCCCGCGTCCTTCATGTGGTCCCAGTAGTGACGCTGGATAGTGGGCTTGTCGCCCTGCATGAGATAGCAGTCCGTGTGGGGTCTTATCGACCGTACGTCCAGTGAGGTGCACCGACTACGGTCCTTGTTCCCGCTGGACAGGTAACCCCCACACGAGCCAAACCCCTTCTCGGTGTACTTCCACTCCACCAGAGTCAGTCTGGGCTTCTTGTTCGCATCTGCCCACCAGATGGCTGCGTCTACACTGGTGCGGTTCATACCGCGCTTGCCGCCAGGGGGCTCGCCCAGCCACTCGGTCACGGCCTCCGGACCGGTGTACTCGAACTCGATGCTGATTACCCTGGCCAGGTTGGAAAACCAGCCCCTCAGCACCTCCGATGCCTGCTCAAGGTTCTGCCGGAGATAGTACAGAAAGTTGAGGCAGCAGGCCTGGGAGCTGCGCAGGTTTAGGGATTCGGCGTGGAAGGCGATATCGTGGGCCTGCATATAGGGAATCAAGAATGGCTCGAAGAACGCCTTCTCCTGGTTACCCTTGGGTAGAATGTGCGGGTACGGATTGTGCCGCCAAGCGCCATCCGGCAGATCTCGCCAATGCCTGCGCTTGTACCGGACCTGCCGCAGCGTCTCCTCTTGGAGAAACGGGCTCATCCTTTCGAACCACGCAGCTTCACCCTCTCCGGTATCCTCCGGTAGTTTGTGCTTCACGACGTCTTTCACTTCTTCCTCCTCCTCAGGAACTGCCTTCCATTGCAGAGGGGTTGGAGAGCCCCTCCAATTCGTGGCCGTGCTTGCCCGCCGGGCTGGACCAGTCGTAGCCCGCCGGAGTAGCGGAGGGATACTCCGAGGTGGGCTTGGCCTGCTCATCTGCCACTAGGGCTCTATTCTCTCCGACTTGTCTTGATTCGCAGGATTCTCGGGGTCCAGCTCCCATCTGAGTGGATTGTACGCTATGTAGCGCCGGACTGCGCTCAATTCGCGTTCGTTGCGTATCACCCGCTCGTAGTAGCCTCTTTGCCATACACGCCCGCCAGGTGTGCCGCGTAGCAGATTGATGCCCCTCGTTGCTGCTGACTTGAAGGAGCGGATCAGTGTCGGCAAGGAGCCAGGGATTGGTTGACCGAATGTGTCGGTAGGGGCACGGCATGCCGTGCCCCTACTCGGGGCGTCATGTACAAGAACGAGGATGCCGTGCAGGTGGTTCGGCATGACCGCGAAGACATCCAGCTCCACCATGGAATTATGGCTGGGGATCTGGCGCCAACAGTCTTCGACAACCTTGCCGTAGTCATTGAGCCGCACCACGCCGCCGATGATCTGACCGAGCATCGGCGCCTGTGGGCGGGTGCAGATGGTCACGGTGTAGGCCCCGGGTTGGGTGTAGTCGAACTGAGGCAGTCGGATGGATCGGCGCTGCTTGGCTCGGTGTCTAGCCATCGACTCTCGTCCGCGCTGCGGCGGATGCGTCATAGAACCCGCATATACCGTGTGGGTGCGGCTGGCGACCCTTTTGCTGGTGCAGCAAGGGGCTCATCTTCCCGAGCCATCGGGTGGACCCAGAGACTGGTTGACCGAACGTCTTGGTAGGGGCACGGCATGCCGTGCCCCTACTCGGGGCGTTTTGCCGAAGAACGAGGATGCCGTGCAGGTGGTTCGGCATGACCGCGAAGACATCCAGCTCCACCATGGAATTATGGCTGGGGATCTGGCGCCAACAGTCTTCGACAACCTTGCCGTAGTCATTGAGCCGCACCACGCCGCCGATGATCTGACCGAGCATCGGCGCCTGTGGCCGGGTGCAGATGGTCACGGTGTAGGCCCCGGGTTGGGTGTAGTCGAACTGAGGCAGTCGGATGGATCGGCGCTGCTTGGCTCGGTGTCTAGCCATCGACTCTCGTCCGCGCTGCGACGGATGCGTCATAGAACCCGCATATACCGCTTGGGTGCGCCTGGCGGCTGGCTTACTGTTGCAGTAGGGGCCTCATAGTCCCGAACCATCGGGTGGGCCCAGGGGCCGGTTGACCGAATCTCTCGGTAGGGGCACGGCATGCCGTGCCCCTACTATTGTCGCCCTCCAATCGAGGAGGGGTTGGACAGCTCCTCCAGTTCCCCATCGTCCGTCAAGAAGAATAACGTGACGCGAGAGACCAGGTTACGGTACCGCTCCAGCCAGATCGTGGGCGCCTGCCGGTCGTGGCCGAAGACGAGGAAGGTCTCCGGGGCGCCGGTCTTCTCCAGGAGCCAGACGTGCTCCGCTATGGCGGCGGCCTTGGCGGGAGGCCAGCGCGTTGCTCCAACCCGCGTGTAGTAGATGGCGTGGCCCACTATGCGCCCGTAGGGGGCCACGAAATGGAACCGTTTGTGCACCTCCCCCACCCAGCCGGGCTCCAGCCGTTCACTGTAATGCTGACTCATCCTCTGCCGGGCCAGCTCCACGAACTCGCGCCGCGTGAACCGGGGGGCGGGCCTGGGGGCGGGGACCGGCTCGGGCAAAGTCTCCGGCTCGCCGATCCAGAAGAACCACTCACGCTCGCGCTTGACGCCGTGGATTTCGCCCTCTTGGAGCAGTTCCTGGGTGAGCTGGTAGACGAGGTGGCGCAGTTCGATGCCCGTGGCCTCCAGGATCTCGCTGTTGGTGGCTGCCCGGGGCGAGACGGAACGGAGAAAGGCTAGAATGCGTTCTCTGTCGGTCATGGCCATGGGAGCCTCCTAGCGGTCTGGGCAGGTGCCATTCTCGGGCCTTGCCTTCACCCACGCTAGACAAGCCACTTGTCTGGCACGCGACAGTACTTCCTTAGCCAACATATGGAGCACAGTCGCCAACTCCTGCTGTAGCCGCGTCCGCCGTCACTTTTCTTGTTGCAAAGCACCTTCCCGACGAACCACAGGTAGTCAAAGCAGATGGGGGGAACCCCCTGAGCTGCGTTCGCAGCCAAATAGCGCTGGAATCGCAGGTAGCGAGGAGCGTCGGGCGCACAGCCAACCTGGGGAACGTGATCGACCCCGAGGCAGTCAAGGAGGATTCTGCGTACATGCGAGTCTATTGGCACATACAAGTGGGGTTCGAGACGCCGATTTGCCTCTCCATAGTGAATAATGACCTCGAGAATCAAGTTGCCGATCTTCTGTCCGACCCCGGGGGCTTCATAGACCAGGGTCCGGAGACCTTCTATGTCGCCCTGGCGTACGCCCTCGCCAATGCGTCCGAAGTTGTCAGTAAAGTGAGCCTTGGCTGCTTCGAATTCATCCAGCTTCTTCCGTTGCCTGGTGTTCAAGCAGAAATCGATTACTCTGTCGAAGTTCTGCTGGTTGCTGAGGATCTCCGTTCGTGGCACCTGCACTTGGGCAAACAAGTATTTCTCCATGAAGGCATACATGAAGGGCCGCTTCGTGGCGAGTATGGCCGACACCTCTCTCAGCGTCATTGGGCCCCTGCTTTGTGGAGCGTCGGTTGCGAGGATCGGGACCTCGACAGCGCCCTCTTCGCCTACAGCCCCGGGGCCTCCAACGGCATCCTCGGCCACGCCAAGTATTTCGTCGAGTTGTAGCAATGTCAAGTTGTGGCGCCGAGCCAGATCAGTGAGCACCGAGTTCACCGGTGGGTACTGCTGAGCACAGCTGGAACCTGCGCCTTCCGGCCAGAGACGGGTCAACTTGAGGGCCGACTCAGTTCGTCGATTGAAGACACCGTATCGCTGTGGCTGGGAGACCAAGAGAATGGGCGTTACCACCGCGCGGCCCAAACCCTTGATCATGTTCGGGCCATCTTTGGGGAACAGTGTACCCAGGCGATGGCGGATGGGCTGGGCCTCATCGAGTAGTATGCCCAGGGCTTCGCGCAGCTTGGGCATGTCCTTTGTGATAAGGTTGCCGTGACGGTGGATTCCCCACCAGTGCTTGTTGTTCTTGTGCAACAGAAATGACTTCAACTCGTCGGCCGTCAGGTGAGGCAAGTGGGGCAGGCTGAACACCCTACCGTATCTCTCCAGCATTGCTTTGTTCTCTTCAACGCGAGCCGGAGCGGTAACAGTTGCTCTGTGAGCTTCGACCAGAGTAGTGATGTCAATCTCGGCTGGCTGGGTCATCGGTGCCTCCTGCGAAAGCCTGCGTCCGGTGGTCGTGCTTCACGCCGTGGATGCGGCCCTCTCCCATCAACTCCTGGGTGAGCTGGTAGAGCTGGTAGCGACCTTCGATGCCCGTGGCCTCCAGGATCTCGCTGTTGGTGGCTGCCCGGGGCGAGACCGAGCGAAGATAGGCAAGAATGCGTTCTGTGTCGGTCATGGCCATGTGGGACTCCTCATGGTCGGGCCGTGCGAGATTCCTCAGGGCGTGGGATGGGTCACCGGGTCTTGAGACGTCCGTCGTGGCTTCACGCAGAACATGCGAGCGACCCAAGCCTCTAGAGATGGCTCACCGAGTGCCCTTGTTCTGCCCTTCGCGCCCGACAGACAAATCTACTGATAAAGCTGCGCAGCGTCCAAGAGGCGTCGGAGGTCGGAGACCACCGTTCGCACCGATTGCGCGACATCCTCACCGAACTCTGTGTACTTGACTAACCTCCCTATACATGCGAAGGTCCCAGGTAGAGCAATGATGTTTTGCCAGGAGTCCAGTTGTAGGTCCGGGACGTGCTCGTGTATTCGTTGCAACATGGGCATAGCTTCTTCCTCTACCCTGCTTCTTTTTGCCCATCTCCCTAGACACCACTCAATTGTATCCCATGTCTCTTCGGACTTCAGTCCCACTCCAAGGGAGAATCTAACCTGCGACCCCATCGGCCGCGTTGGGAGGTCCATCTCGAAGTGGTCGAAGCGGTGCCGTGGCTTGGTCTCCTTTCCAGTAACGCGCCCGGAGTACTTCAGCAGCATTTTCCCGCTCCAGCCTCTCACCTGCAACACCACCCTGTCGGCCAGCTCTTCTTCGAACAGAAGTTGATCGCCGAGGGCACCACGAAACTCTCGGGAGACCAACTCCACGAAGGGCCTGGCTTGCTGGCGGGCGCGCTTGAGTTCGTCGCCGCTCAACTCTAGTGTGCCGAAGTCGAAGACGGTGCTGGCTCGCCTCCACGCTTCATCTATTTCCAGACTCATTTTTCCCTCCCGTTCGTGTCGTGTGATCGACTGCTATCCATCTGCACAGAGCGGGCTCTTCACCATTGTGACGTCGTCTCCTTCCCTCCCCTATGCAAGCTCGCACTGGGCACTCGACGTCAGCCGAGGCGCTGGGGGTGCTGGAGCCAGATCCAGGCGGCTTCCGAACGAAGGCCTACGATAGTTGCTCCTCCTGGGCTAGGGGCATGTCCCACACGCTTCTTGCGAGCTTGGCAAGCATAATCTGGCGCTTTTCAATAGATTCCGATGTCCAGTCATCAAAGGTGAGAAGACCCTGCACCGCGAGGTCAATCCTTGTATCGCCCAGTTGGATGCGCTGCGCAATGGTTCTCGTGAGCAGGAAGTGGGACTTCTCGTAGCCGTCCTTCTTGTCATCGAATGCTTTGTTGCCCAGAGAGCTATTGATGGCGTTCTCCAGCATTGTCATGTTTCCCAGCCTATGGACATAGTTCTCGATCTCCTCGGGCTTATCAAAGGATGCGATGGTCTCGGGGGTGGGTGTCTGCGGGAGAATGTGTTCCACGTCTCGAGAGTCCACAAACTGGGCGAGATTGATCTCGGTGGCGCCGTAGGCCAACTCGTTGATGTACTGAGTGGTCTTCCCCAGAATGTAGCGCATCCGATACTTCTGGATTCGCGATTCGCTTAGGTCCTGGAATGCCAGCTCGAATCGGGCTGAGAGTTCCTGCTTTGCCGGGCGGAAATGCGTGTCAATGAAGGCCTTCAGTCCCTCAGTACTGTCGACCCTGCGCAGTTCGCGGGCCCAGAGGGCGAAGCCTCGTTCGAACTCCTTGGTGGGCTCACGAGTCACAATGTAGCAGAAGAAGAGATTCTCCAACTGGCGGCTCAGCTCGGTGAAGTCCTGCAAGGACAGGTATCTGCCTGCCAGGAGGAGGATCAATTGCTGGCGGGCTGCGCCGCTCAGGTGCCGCAGGTTGGCCAGGTAGCGATTCGGGCTGCCATCGATGTTCTGGCCCGAGACGAATTTGGTGTACGCCTCGGCTGCGTTGTGCAGTCTATTCACAAAGCCTACCGGGTCGCTTGTGTAGCCGCACAGGTCCCGATTCTCGACAAACCAACCATAGATCTGGTCCTCTCTCAGGCGATCGACCTCATAACTGGAAAAGATGAAGTAGCGCAGGAACCTCAAAGGCTTCTCACCCGCCCGGTGGAGAGTATCGACAAGGCCTTTCCACCGATCCTTGAGGCGGTCGAAGTCAGGCTTGTCTGCTCGCATGAACATCAGATTCTTGAGCAAATCCATGGAGTCTAAACCCACCCCCCGGTCATTGATGGTCTCGAATACCTTGAGTGCATGCGCGACGTCCTGTGTCCTGATGCGCACGAGTTTGACGTGGTTGATGAAGTACGAAAAGAAGCGCCGGACCTCCGAGGCCTGCTGCCCAAATTGACCGACTAGAAAGGCACGAATCGTCTCATATGCCCTGACGATGTTCGTGACGGAGCGCGTAGTGAGGCGGATACTAGCTACATCTTCTCCACCGGAGGCAATCGCTTCCAACACCCCCACGCTATCTTCGTACTGCAGGGACACACGGGGCCTATACACCTCGCGGCCAATATCATCCATGTGCGCGGCGGCGATCAGCGGCGGGAGGCTTTCTAGGGGTTCGTCCTGCAGCTCTGCGAGATAGTCGCGAATGGCGCAGAGGAAGAGATACGCGGTCGTCACCCGCTGCTGCCCGTCGATTAGTTCGAGCACAGTGTCCTCTCCTGGACATACAACAATACTGCCTATGAAGTACTGCGAGGTGGGCTGGCCGCTCTCAGGGAAAGCGTCGTAGATGTCCAGAAGCAGCTGCTCCACCTGCTTGCCTTCCCAGACATATTCACGCTGGTAGCTCGGCACCACATAGAAGTCACTGAATATCTTCTTCAATGAGAGGTCAAGAGACTCTATAGTCTGCGGCTGTGTGGCAGGTGTCATCATGCACCCTCCCTCAAGTGCCATTGTGATCGTGCGTCCGCGAGTTCGATCGGATCCGTGGCCTGGCGGTCGCGCTTCACCCCGTGGATACGGCCCTCTCCCATCAACTCCTGGGTGAGCTGGTAGACCTGGTAGACCTGGTAGCGACCTTCGATCCCCGTGCCCTCCGGGATCTCGCTGTTGGTGGCTCCCCGCGGCGACACGGAGCGGAGAAAGGCGAGAATGCGTTCTCTGTCTGTCATGGCCATGGGGGCCTCCTAAGGGTCAGGGTGTCTCCATCTCTTGTGGGCGGGCCGGGTGGCTGCCGCACCTTGGGCGCTAAGCGTAGGCGCTTCCCCGACTAACTACCGTGATCAAAACGACCCGAGCATTGTCAGTGTCCGGGCGGTAGATCAGACGATAATCGCCGATACGATATCGCCACAGCCCTTCATACTCCCCTGACAGCGGCTTCACAGTGTTACCTCTAGGGACTGTTGGCTTGGAGCTTATGTAGTCGAGAGCTTGCAGGACACGGCCCTGCAGCTTTCGGTCAATGTTCGCGATGGCCTTTGAGAACTCGCTGGTGAAGCCTAGGTCCCAACTGGGCGGCACTGGAGGCCGTCTGAACCACCGGTACCGAACGCCGTACCCCCCAGTATCCGGGGCTTCGCGAAGAATGAGGTCGGTGTGATCCCCGATCGGGGGCTCGCCGAGTTGCCAGAGATCGAGCAGCGCCGCACTGGCCGCATGTGGATGTTGAAACACGACCTCGCCGCGGGCGATCTCGGCCAAACCGGTGGTAATCGACTCGGGCTCGTTCCCTAGAGATTGATCATCTTTAGGCATCCGGTGACTCCTTCTACGTGGTGTGTCCGCACGCAACACCGCGTTGCCGCTTGCGTGGTGCGATGCCAGACACTCTAGTTTCCAAACGGGGCACGTGTCAGATACGCAGGGCTCAGTTCATGCAATACAACTGCAGCGTGACCGCCCGAGGCCGCGCGCAAGTAGCTACTGAGGTACTCGGGTCGCAGGCCGTACACGAGCTCGTCGTCCCCGCTGGCTAACGATCTTCTTACACAAGCCTTGCCGTTCAAATACGCATCGTACATGACGGAAAACGGCACCTGGCAAGAGGAGGACGCACCAAGCCGAAGGTGGTAGAGGGCATCCCACGCAACGAACACCTCCATGCCGTCGGGAGGAGTGTTGCCCCGTGCGCGCCCCGACCGGTCCAACGTCTCATGGTAGTAGCCGAGTAGGACGGTTGTGCCTGCGTCGACTCGAAGCCGACGATCGATCTTGAGTTTGATCTGGATCCTATACTCATCTCTCCTGCGGGACCTGCCTCCGTGAGCTATGGTCCAGAAGTACAGGTCGTAATGCCTTCGCGACCCGCCGCGAAACACGACTGTACATCGACATGGCAGATCGGCACTCTTGCCAATGAAGGTGGCGTTCAGGAGCTGAGCGTTGCTGTCGATTAGCACATTCTGAATTCGTTCGAGGATTCGGGCCTTGGTCAGCCCAGGCAACTCAGCAACCCCCTTGCGAGATTAGGCCTGATCCGTCGGTGCTGATCGTTTGCATGGCTATTCAACTGGCACTCCGCGGTACCGCTCTTTCATTGAGCACCGTCACATAGGCTTGAGCCCAGTTGGTGTCGTTTCCGCAACGTAGCGAACACACCAGTGCGCGTTGACCACAGCGAGCTCCGGCGATACGCAACACCAGGACTAGGGTGTGCTGAACCAGGGACCCATGCGCCGACACCCAGATGGAGCCTTCGCGGTAGAAGGCCTCCCGGTGGTGATTGAAGGGTCTCGCCAACTACCTGGTCGGCTCCGGCCCTGCCTCGATGGGCGGGGCAGGGCCAGGTTCCAAGACGTCGGAAAGCAGTAGCTCCTCATCAACGATCTTGTGCTTGAGGAACTGTAGACCAGCCTCAGCCAACCTCTCCGCATATTCGTAGGGGTCCTGAAGATCGCCCGGACCCATGAGCCTCACCAACTCTCGCAAGCTGCCGTCCCTGTCAAGGCTCCCCACGTTCCACTTGGTTGTTACGCCCTTCAACGGGGCCCGGCTGACCGCCAGCTTGCGTGAGAGAGCAGTGCTTACCGCCAACAGGTATGCGGCCATCTCCGAGGAAAACCACCGCGTGCTCATGAGTTCTTCAAGGTACTTGGCGCCGGAATCGGTCACTCCGAGCGTCACTTTGCCCGCTTCCTCTGCCATCGGAGGCCTCCCTTCTTCAGACTTCCGGAGCTGAAGAGTCAAATCGGGACCGTGTCGAAGACCCGTCCCTCACAAGCCAGTATTCGCGCCCTATCTTGCCTGCCAAGTGCTGAAGGTCACGGTCCCTGTCGAATTCCCCAGACTGTACCAACAGGATCAGCTGAGAACTCATGGAAGGCACGAACTCGAGTATGTTCTTGCGATGCCGTCTGTCAAGCCGGCCGAACGGTGTGTCCATCACGATAGGCCCTTGTCTCACCGCACAGCGGTTTAACGCCCCGACAAGCGCCAACGCGACCACTTGTTCGGCACCGGCGGACCGATCGAGAATGGTCCTGCCGTCCCTGTCCACGATGGAAAGACCGTACTGCTCGTTGATGCACAGCTTGTCGTAGTCGGGCTCGGTCGTGAGCTGGCGAAAAAGCGCCGTGGCCTCTCGCTCGACATCAAGGCGAACGCTGTCGCGAAAGCGGTCCACTGCCTCGGTGAATATGCTCTCCAGGGTGCCGAACATGGCGTTCTCGGTAACTATGCGTGGCTCTATCCCCGGCGTCCTCTGAATCTCGTCGTAGTGCCGCGACAAACGGCCCTGCAGTTCGGTGCGCTCTGCTTTCTTGGCGTTTATGTCCGATTTGATTTCCTCCAGTTGCACAATGCATCGGTCGTACCTCTCTTGAGCCTTGCTTATCTCCTTGACGTCATGCGCGCGGAGACGCTGCCTCACCGATTCCAACTGTCTGCGCTGCCGTCGGATGTCTATACCGAGCTTCCTGTGCCGCGTCTCTTGTTGTCGCAGTCGGTCCAGGGCGCTCCGGTGTGCGAACCGTCGCAGTCTGTCGATCGAAGCCATGGAATCGGTGAACTCGTCGGCATCACTTGTCAGCCTGTTGAGCTCGGCCTCGCCACGAGCCAGCCTCGCGGCAATCTCACTCAGGGCTTGATCTCCCATAGTCTGACTGCATACTGGGCACTCCGGGTTTGCCATCGCAGTCGCGAAAGTCCCGATCTCGTGCCGGAGGACGGCAACTTTCTCTAGGCGCGCTTGTTCGGCCTCGGCCTGGCTCGTCATGCGGGAGAGCATGTCCCCCGCTCGCGATGCTACCGGCATCCACCAACAGGAGGAGAGTAGGCGCTGGCAGTCGTCGAGGACTTCTGCCTGTTCATGCTCGTTGTGGCGGACACTTTGCTCGAGGCGCTCCATCTCGCTGACATCGACCTTGATCTCGCTGATCCCTTCCAGTTGGTCTCTAAGCTTAGCTCGCTCCCGATCGACATCAGCGAGTTGGTTTTGCATGTTCTGAATATCTGTGTCAATTGCATCTATTTCGTTACTGATCTGCTGGGCTTTGGCGACCAGAGTCTCTTCTTTTTCGGAGGCTCGCACCTGCCGCAGCACGCGCTTCTCGGCATCCCGGCGCAAGACCTCAAGGTCCCTAGCCATGGTCTGCAACGCCGGCAGCCCGATTATCTGCTCGATCGACTCCTTCACTATCTGTGCGTCGCGACCCGGCTCACTGAGGAGCACCTCGTAGTGTCCCAACATCTCTCCATCGAAAAGAAAGAAACGCGCGATCTCCTCGTGGAGCATGTCGCCAATAATCTCGGGGATCTCCTCGGCTACCTCGAAATACCCATCTCGTCTCAAACTTACGGTGGTGCGCAAGTCCCTGTCGCTGGCTGGCTGACGCTGGGCCTGTACGTGTCGCTCCAGGATACAGTGCTTCCCCTCGTGCTCGTAGTCGAGGGTGACGGACATGTGATAGTCGTTGGAGTCGATGGCGTCGTAGCTGATCATACGGTGAGCGGCGATCTCGCGCCCAAGGCGGTGCAGTGCTCTCTCGTAGAGGCACCACTTGATGGCATTCATGAACGACGTCTTGCCTCTCATGTTCTCGCCATGAATGAGGACCACTGGGGTGTTCTCGTGGACGCCAAGATCCAATTGGTGTTGACCGTAGAATGGGCCGAAATTCTCCAGCACGATGGAATGAATCCTCATCCGTCATCTCCCAACTGAGTAGCCAGGACGGCATCCTGGACCAGCTCCCGAATCTCCCTTCGCGATTGGTGCCTGTCTTCTTCGAACTGGAAATGCCAGGCCTTGTCGAAGATGTCGCGCAACAGAGACTCACTCGGCAGACCGTCGGCATCTTCAGCCACCGCGGCCGCTTGCTCTCGCAGCAGCTCCAGCAGAGTCTGCAAGGCCCCATCCTTCGTGCGGTCAAGGTTTTCCATTATCGACCTCCTCTTCGGAGTCCTCGAAGTCGAACTCAATGCCTTCAAGTGGCTCAAGCCCCGCCCTACGGGCAATCATCTCAAGCTCGTGCCGGACCGCGTCATTTCGGGCGCTCTGGGCGAACTGCATCGCTCGTCTCAACTCCGTACGGACTATCGCTGCTCGAGGATCGTTCGCCGTGAACTCACCGGATGGGATCACCAACGCGTCGTGGACCGTGGCGGAGTGCTTTCCAGGTGCTACGCGGAGCACCCGCCCCCGTCGCTGAATGAACTCCCGCGGGTTTGAGGATGAGGCAAGAATGAGGGCCTTATTGACGAGCGGAATGTCCACTCCTTCGTCCAAACACCGAATGGCAACGAGGATACCACCCCGCTGCAAGAAGTACTTCAGTGTCTCTTCACGCGCACCTAGCATGGCACTGTGGTATTCCATTGGCGACAAGCCCTCCTGGCGAAGCGTCTGGAGCACATCTCGGAGCTGCGCCTGGTCATCACAATAGACCAGCCAACGGTCGCGGTTTCTGATCTCCCTGACAACGAGTTCACCCGCAAGGATCGCCTTGCCAGCGGCCTTCTTCACGATCCTGGCGCGTCGAATCAGTGCAAGCTTGAAACCCTCGGTCTGAAGTTTCTTACCATCGGGCCCAGCAGGTAAGCGCGCATATGCTCGCTTTATCTCCTCGGTTGCCTCATCCCACGCGTCCTGTTCCTCCGGCAAGAGGGGCACCTGGTGCACGTGGTAGTCGTAGGGCACCAGCCGACCGGCAGCGATGGCTTCAGCCAGACCGAAAGGTGGCTCAAGTGGCTGGCCGAAGTACTCAAGGATCAACCTAGTCCCCTCTGGGTCGCCAAAGCGCTGGGGTGTTGCGCTAAGCCCAAGGCGGCCACCGGCCTCTATCCCCATCAAGCGCCTGTGTTGGCTGCTACCTATTCTGTGAACCTCATCTGCAACGACGAGTAGATGCTGTCCACTTTGTACACGCCGCAAAAAGGACGCGGTGCTTGCTGTCTGCATGGTCGCTATCAAGACGCGTGGCCCCAGGTCTGGGAGATTGCGTGTGTGGTCTGCGACCGCCGACTCCCACTTGACCCTGCCACTACCCCCTCCTGCGCCTAGAACGGCAAGGTCCGCGCCAAGTTCCCGGGCGACCTCCTCTCGCCATTGGTCTGCAAGGATCTGACTTGGTACAATGATGAGAGCGGGCCGCCCGTCACTGATCCACCGTCGCACTGCCTCAAGCGCCGTCACTGTCTTGCCGGCGCCGGTAGCGTGCGGCACAATGCCTCTGTAGCCCCTGCTAATCCAATTCTCTACCGCTGCGGTCTGGTGGGGAAAGAGAGTCCGGCGGCCAGGCGTCGGGACGAGGCGGGGAGACACGCCCGGGTGTAGCGAGTGGTAGGAGTCCCGCACCGACTCAGCAGACGATTCCACTCCTCGACGGTCCGCCATCTCCAACAATCGCGACTTGGGTAGGTCGGGCAACTCGTAGGTTTTGACGCCTTCCTCTTTACCATTCCACAATCGCTCGAAGTACTGGATATGTCGGCGTACCCTGTGTCCCTCCGTCCCCCATGATGTGAACACCTCAAAGGCCTCATGATTTCCGCGCATGTCCCAGGCTGAGAACGTCTCATTCGAGGATCCAATGAAGCTCACAGCATGCGAGTCATCGTGGAAGACACCCAGCTTGGTATGGAATATGCCCGCGTGTTCTGGTCGGCAAGCAAGTCTAATGTCCATCGCTCCGGCGGCTATCAATGTAGCCAGGAAAACAACCACAGGGACGTTCTCCGGATACTCAAGTACACGTTGAATCTCGTAGTCAACCCGCCTCTCGACAGCCTTTCTCTTCTCCATACCTTGCCTAATGGCTTCGATGTCATCTCCATCAAGGCACGGAGAGCAGATGAGGCGGAAAACGCCACCACGAAGGGCGAAATCCGACATCGCCACGCCAATAAGTGCAAACAGGCTGCTCCTGAAGAAGCCCGCTGCTCGGTCATACCGCCCGGCGGCGCCGAGGCAAGGCATGTAGAACTCTGTGATCAGATCACGCGAGCCTGTTGAGTAGTTCTGATCCAGTGCCAGTGATCGAAGTTCTCTTGCCCCCATCCCTCGACTCCCCGGAGTTTGGGCTACCTGAGCAAGGCCGACATCAGCAGGGGTACTCACATCTGCGACGAACGCTTCTCGCCGCCGTCCTCGGCGAGCGGTGACGAGTCTTCATCCAGGATTGAAAGCCAGGGCGGATAGATTCCGTACGGGCCCTCACGTGTGACAAGGACGTGCGAGTGCACTCCAGGCGCCGCGGGCTGCTCATCGCTTGATTCGAAGCGCCCCTTAGCCCCCTCGACGTACGCGAGTTCTGACTCAAGGCAAAGCCATCGTCGTCCCATTGACTGCGCGACGGCACCTGTGACGCAGCTTCCCGCAAAGGGATCCACTACGAGGTCCCCTCTGTCCGTCAGCATGCGAATGAAGAAGGCGGGAATGCCTGCTGGAAATCTCGCCGGGTGTTCCGACAGGCCTCTCTCGCGACAGTAGCGCTGATAGCTACCATTGCTCTCAGTGTTGGCCAGGGCAAGAAGGTTCGGCGGAATGGAGCCCTTGTTGTCACGCCTAAACTTGCCCGAGATGTTGTGGCCGCTCGGGCGAAGCTTCGGCTTGTAGCCGTTCTGTAACAGAGCCCTCATGCTGCTTGAGTAGGGTTGCAGCACTCTCTTGTTCGAGACCTTGGGGTACGCGGTCTTCCCCAACCACCAGATGCAATTGACCGCGTCCTTGACCCTGATCCTCCGCACGGCGACCCACTCAGCGGGGGTCGGAAGTTTGGAGGGATTCCACCAAAAGAAGTCTTGTGCCAGCTCGAACCCGAACTTACGGCACAACATGATGAGCAGCTCGTACTGATATAGACTGCGCGCTGGTATGCCTCTTTTCCAGGCGCTTCCTATGTCAATCACCAAGCTGCCTCTTGGCTTGAGGACCCTCACAAACTCCGATGCGAACTGCTCGAACCAGGCAACATAGCGTTCGGCATCTTCATTCCCATAGTCCTTCTTGCGCACCAAACCATAGGGTGGGCTGGTCATCACTAGGTCGACTGAGTTGTCCTGCAACAGCAGTGGCATCAACGCAGCAGAGTCTCCGCAGTATGCTTCACCGTGAGAAGAGACGATCACGGGGTCAGGTGCGGCTTGCGGGCGCTCATTATCTCCGGCGCCGCCAGCTGCGCTCTCACACGACTCGGCCTTATGTTTGCCATGAAGGTCTCCCAGATACTCCGAGGCGTCCTGATACCCCTCGCTCTGAGCTTCCTGACGAATGGACTCCAGCACCTCTGGCGGGAATTGCAGCGTGTTCCGCCCGGACTGCTCACGCTGTGCTTCTTGCCTCATAGCCCTTCCCTTCCACTACACATTCCAAGGCTCCCGGATTGGGATGGCTTCCCATGTTCGATCTCTGACCCGGTCCGCGGAACAAACACCCAAGCAGCTATACGATCTCGACGATATCCTCTCTGTATTGGTGCTTGTTGAACTCCGTGTAGTTGTCGAAGAACGTGCGTCCGTCCAGGAACAAGTTGTAAACTCTCTCGATGCTCCAGATCTCGACCCAGTGCTTTATGTCCTCCGCATACCGGAACACAGCTTTTATCCTCTCTACGCTCTCCGGATTCGCCACCAGAATGCATTTCCTCGCGCCGAACCTCTTGGCGAAGGCCAAGCGATCCTTAGCCTCAGTTACGTTGCCGCCGATCTGCACCTCCACGGCGATGTGTATTGCTCCTTCTGACAACCATGCGACGTCGAGTCTATATGGGGCATCAGCCCGCACCCTGTAGTTCGCAACTGAGTCATACCCCATCCAGATACCCACCTGCCTTATCATGTCTGCCAACCTATCGTGCGGTGTGTTTCCCGCCAGCCCGTCGATGGTCAGGATTTCCTCTTGCGTCGACATTATGTCTTCAGCCTGCAGTTTGGGTTGCTCGAGGAGCTCCTCTGGCGCCTGAATAGGACTCTCGCCGCCGCCCAGCACCAGATCGTAGTTATTCAGGTAGTGGGAGACATCGGCGGCGGGCTTGCCCGGCAGCACCATTGTGTATATGTCTCGGTCACGCAGAATGTGGAACTTCCAGTTGTCATCCGAAGCAGTTGTTACGTCGCTCAGGAGTCCCGACAGCAACTCGCCAGGCAGGACGAGCACGTGCTCCGCGGATCCACAGATCAGCAGCAGGAAGAACCGCGCAGAGTCGTAGGCTTCAAACTTCTCCCTCTGCAAGCCGAACCAGTAGTCCCGCCGATCACCGCGGGAATGCGCTTTGGAGCTTCTGAACACGAGCGTGTTCTCATTGTCCAACTGGTAGGAGGACCTATCCAGCCCCGTCGCTTCGACCCCCAGCATGCCGACTATCTGTGCCTGAATCCTTGGCCATCTCTCGCGTCCCATGTCTGAGATCTCCTTCACAGGTGAGGTAGCTGCCGCCTCACAGCGCGGCTGCCTCGCTGTCAGCTACGTGCGAACGCTCGCGCCTGTTCCCTGGTAGCACCGCCAGCAACACCTGCGGCCCCGCCTCCAGGACCTCGTAGGGAACCGATTCTTGTGCTCGGAATGGTACGTTTCCCCGGTTGTGATGCGGCGAACGCAGAAGTCGCAGATATGGTTCTTCCTGGCGCGACTGGTTCCTGCATACGTTCGGTCAAACGGTTTGGGCTGCATCGCACCCCCGTGTAGATGATCGGACGTCAGTGAACGGCCCTAGGTGGTGCTCGCTCCAACAGGTGCTTGCCACGGCGAGGTGGGCCTGGACCCACCCTGCGCACTGCGGTCATCCTCTACGCTGAGATCCTGTGGCTTCTCAGCTTCCCCCCAGCCAGCAAGCGCTTCAAGATCTTCGGCATTGCCCACCAGAAAGACCTTCTTGACACCTTGGAGGTCTTCAAGACCGCCGAGGTCTGGGAACCACCAGGAACTCACAACACTCATCCCCCCTGCCGATGGCCTGGAGCAGCTCCACGTCCACCTCTTCGCCCAGGGCCTCTCCAAACACGGCCTTCACCCAGCCCCGGGAGCAGAGACAGAAAGTGGGACTACGATTGACGTACCCCTCCACCACCAGGGGACACCCCACAAACGTGCGCGCCGCACGATTAATCGTGCGCGCTCGTTTTCGAATCGTGCGCGCAGCTTATTGGCTGACGATCGTTCGTACCATGCGCTGGAGAAACGTCTCCAGGGTTGCGCACGTTATGGCTTCCATTGCCTTTCCATCTCCCAGCGGCGCATTAGCTGTCGCGCCACCTGCTCGTAGCTTCCCGCCCAGTTCACCATGGACCCCGACCAGCGCTGGTGCTCCCGTCCCAGCCAGGACAGCCTTTCACTGGGCGTTCCTTCGTCGGCCAAGTTCAGTTCGGGCGTGTGCTCGGGCAGCTGGCGCAACGGGCGCCAGCGCGTGCCCATAAGCTTCTGCAAGCGGTGGGCGTGCTTCTGTTGCAGGAGCACCGCTGCGGCATAGAACGACTGGAGGGTGAATCGCTCCCGCGGGCCCAAACGCCCCAGGGCTGCGGGCACCCCATCGGCGTACTCCGGGTGAGCCAGCAGGACGGCGATCACCGCGGCCCGCACACGGGCGCTGGGCTGTCGAACCAGGTCGGCCAACAAAGCCTCGGGCGACCGCACGCGGTTGGCCTGGTACGATGACTGGCGCGATAGATAGCGGATCCCCAGCAGTTCCAGCTCGGCGACCAATTCCTCCTCCATCTGCATAGGGTACGGCGCCCTTTCGCTCACTGCACTCTCCCCACTGTCACCCGGGCCCACTAGGGGGGCACGGCACGCCGCGCCCCTACCGACCTCCGAGGTCTGGCCTCCGGCCGTCCGCTACGTGGTGGCGGACCAGGTTATTGGGGCTACTTGAAGGCCTGGAGCTAGCGGAGCTGGTTCCGCATCTCGTCGGCGGGCACCCGATTCAGCAACCTCAGCAGTCGGCGCACCGTCTCGCCGACGGGGAGTTGATCGGAGACGACAATGCCGTGGTGTTGCTGCTCGCTCCTTTGCCAGTCCAGGTGCAGCCGCACGTAGTCAGCGGCATTGTAGGTGAAGAGGGTCCGTCGTTCGGCAGCGGCGTAGCGCAATTGTTCCTCGTCGGTGAGTCCCCAGCGCTGCACCTCGTGGGCACTCACCACGTCAAAATGGCGCAGCCGGAGGGCAGCGGCCACACGCCTGTGGACGTCCTCATCCAGGTACAGACGGCAAAAGAGAGGGGGTTCAGCAGTCACTGCCTTCCTCGGCTACAATAAGCCCTCCGCTGGTGGTTTTTAGACCATAGCCCTGCATCAGGTGCTCCACCCGGCTCTCTTCGATGTCCTGCTCGATCTCGGCTTGGTGCTCGTGGTAGTAGCTCAGGGTTTCATAGACCTGAGCGGGCGTCAGGTGGGGCAGGCCCTCCAGGATTTCCTCCACGCTGAGCCCCATTTTGTAGTAACCTACGACTGCCTTCACCGCAGTCCGCGTGCCTTTGATGACTGGTCGGCCACCGCATACGCCAGGCACTCGGGTGATGTGGCGGTATTCTGTGAGCACAGGTTCGCTCATGAGAACCTCCTTGCCATTCCAGGATAAGTCACACCGGTTGTTATTATGGTGCTGGCTTTGCTCAAAGACAAGTCTCCGCAGCCGGTGTATTCGCCGGACGGGTTCCGGGCAATCTCACCATGCCCGCAGGGGCCAACTGGGCATCGATTCGCTGGGAGCGACTGGACATTCGCCAACGTGATCCCCCTTAGCCCATGGCCTGGACCAGCTCGACGTCTACCTCCTTCGCCCAACCTCGGGAGCACAGGCAGAAGCTGGACATCACATTATCTCCCGGGATCAGGGATGCTCGTTGCCAGCCCCGGATGGCTCTTCCGCAGCCACGAAAGAACATCCTCCCTGAAGGCTTCGACCTTCGCCATGAGCGATTCCACCTCTGTCTCCGAAATCTCACCGGCCCTGTCGTAGGAAGTAGTGGCGCGCTTGCTCCGACAGACGTCGAAGTAGTCCGCGTACTGCCCACCTCTCGCGCGCATCGTCTCCCTGAGGGCCTGGAAGGTGTTGAAATGATGTCCTGTGCCGTGCGTCTCGTAGCCAGCGGCGTAGAGGGTGATGGTAGCCAGCTGCAAGGCCGCTTCGTAGGCGATGGCGAAGCGTCGATCCGCCGACACCTCCTCCACCGCTGCGTCGGCGAGATCCCGATCGACCAATGTCAGCAGGTCAGCGATCTCGCGCGCCGAGGTTCTATGCCTTCTCAGATTTCCCTCGGCCAGCAAGCGATTCAAGATCTTCGGCATTGCCCACCAGAAAGGTCTTGGGTCCCTCCAGAAGGGAGAGCACGAAATGGTTACCCGACGCCACTTTGCCCCTGAATTCGTCCGGCGTCATTTGCACCGGGTTGATCTCACGAGACAGCTCCGCTCTGGCAGGGGCCAGGGCGGTTGATAGTTCCATAGCGTCGATGGTCCCCACCACGAAGAGATCGACGTCGCTGGCCAGGCTCTCCTCGCCCCTGGCGTAAGAACCATAGATGAAGGCGACGCGGATGCTTCCCTTGGCCTGGTCCAGGTGATCCCTCAGGGCGTCACCGAGAGCGACGGTTTTCAGGAAGATGGACTTGAGCTCCCCGAAGATGGGACAGTCCCTGTTCACCTCATAGTACTTGCGGTTCCCGCTCACGGTGTGCCCCACCAGGCCGATACGCTCCAGCTTGGGCAGTTCCCGCTGCACAGCGCGCACCGGCTGATCGGTCAAAGTGGCGATCTCCCGCAGATAGAAGCGCCTTCCCCCGCTGAGGAGAAGGAGCTTCAAGATGGCCACCCTGGCTTGCGAGGAAAAGAGCTCTTCCAACGTAACCCTCCCGAGAGTATACATTTCGTATACGATTGCATACAAATTGTATACGCTCCGGAGGAGGTTGTCAAGGTGCAACCTTGAGACCTCGGAGGTCTTGAAGACCTCCCAGGTCTGGGAACCACAGGGCACGGCATGCCGTGCCCCTACTCATGCTAAGACCTCCCAGCTCTGGGAACGACCAGGAACTCACAACACTCGTCGCCTCGGCCGATGGCCTGGACCAGCTATACGTCTACCTCCTCGCCCAGGGCCTCCCCAAACACGGCCTTCACCCAGCCCCGGGAGCAGAGGCAGAAAGTGGGACTACGATTGACGTACCCCTCCACCACCAGGGGACACCCGCACTGGGTGCACACGGTGCGGACCTTCCCATCCTCCCACACCCAGTCGCCGCACCAGGGGATACGCTCGTTGATCAACTGGAGAAGGTGTTCCCTGTCCCGAGCCTCCTCTTTGATCCTGGCTATCTCTTCGAAGGCGTGCTCTGCGCAGGAGCGGCCGCAGAACTCCGAGATCTTGATCCGCTGTTCCTCGTCGGTGACCTGATCGAGGCCCTCGAGCATCGCCGGCAGCCAGCGCCGGACGATACCCTCCGCGGTTTCCGCCAGGTCGCTTTCCATTCCTCCTCCTGTGGGCTGGATAGCTCAGGGATAGCCAGATATGGAGAAACGTGTGCTTGAGCACGGAGAAGACA
>Ga0307377_10002622_pt1 | contig 21016 bp, 15 predicted proteins | sample TR3MG_FD_202535 | JGI IMG/M metagenome (GOLD analysis project Ga0307377, IMG submission 202535) | Soil microbial communities from Risofladan, Vaasa, Finland - TR-3 | ecosystem: Environmental > Terrestrial > Soil > Coastal area > Acid sulfate soil | place: Finland: Risofladan, Vaasa | collected...
CAATCCTTGAACTTTTGTACCATTCCCTGGCTGTTGTTGGCGACCGCCGCTGGTGGGTTGAGCTTAGCGAGATTTTCAGACGCGACGCCGATGGCCTGCTGACTCGACGCATAGTCGTCGGCCATGAATTTGTGGAACAGCGCATCAGTTCCAATGCTTACCACCGGCACCGCGAAGCGCGTCATCAGCAGAACAATGAATATCCTGGAAAGCCAAAGAGGCGTCGGCTTCCGGCGAAGATAGAAGATACCCCAACCGAGCGCCGCTATCATCAGCAGCAGGGATACCATCCAGTACACCCCGATGCTCAGGAGAACCTTCTGAACGCCGAAGGAAATGCTGGCGAACAGCATCAATTTGGAAAAGCTCTCCACCAAATCGTTGATGGGGTCTAGCACCTGTCCCGGGGTAAGAACTACCCCAACTCCTGCCGGTTCGACGGCAACCTCCGTTCCCTGAACGACCGAAATCACGGCGTTGAGCGCCCTCGCGGTCGCAAAGGTGACCAACGCCCTCTTGAGACCGGCGTCCACCTGCTGATTGGCGGTTGAATCCAGCGGGGCGAGCCATGAGCATGCGACGATGGTTGCCACAACGGCGGCCAGCGCAATCCGCGGCACCAGCTGAGGTGCGGTATTGTTCATTTGCTGTTTCCCCCTGAGTTAACTGACGAAGCTCCCTCAATGAGGGGCCGTATTGGCGGCCGGCGAAGGTGTGTCTCTGATCTCAGGCTTGTTGTCTGTCGCCGATGAGCTCTTGATTTCCGGCTGTACTCGCTTCGTAAATTCGTAGTTATGCCAGGCCCAGCCGACAAAAGCGCCGGATAAAAGGAGGCACAGTAGAAAAACGTACAAAGGCCTTCTCGCCTTCCTGAGAACCTCTTTTTCTCTTTTGCTCAGACTCGCAGCACGGGCCTGAAGCTCTCGCTCCTTGTCTGCGAGAGCTTTTTCCTTAGCCTTGAGCTCGACCTCTTTTATATTGAGTCGGTCTTCCTTTTCCGCCCTCTTGCGCTGGTCATATCCGCTCTTTAGTTCCTTCGTCTTATCCAAGACCGTCTCAAGAATGCCCATGACCCGCTCCCCGTTGATTCGTTTCGACATCATCGCATATTGCATTGACGACCAGCATTTCCAATTGTCGCGTACGACGGTCGCCCCTTTGAAGTTCAACGATTAGACATGTCGATTGGCTTGACCCCGTAGTAGAAGACCCACTCCGCTCCCAGGTAGACAAATGGATACGCGACAACGGCGTAGAGTTCCGGAGCCAATCCCGGGATGGAGAAACTTGCGTTCAGCGCCGTGCGGGCAAGGGCAACAAGCAATCCGATTGTATAGGCTAGCAGCGTCAAGTACGCCGCGGTGGTGAGGAGCGGGAGCAAAGGCCGATGCCGCGGGCTAAATCGCAATCGGCCGGACCGAAGCCTTCGAGGCAGTTGGTACAGCCGATATATTGCCAAGCCGATGAGAAATGGCAGGAGAATGAGTGGCGGAACAAACACGAGGACTACCCTTTCTTCTTAGCCCCCTTGGCAGCCTTCGCACGCAGCTGTTCCAATCGCGCCTTGGCCTCCGTCTTTCCCACGCCGCGAATGGCGACGAAGGCAGCAAGCTGGGCCTTTCTCGGGCGTGAAACGCCCTGCTCCCATGCGTACACCGTTTGGCCGCTTACGCCAATCAGCTTTCCATAATCCGCTGCCGAGACACCCAAGCGCTTGCGCTGTGCCGCCACGCTTTTGGCCGAAAATCGAACCTTTTCGGCAGCCGCTTCCGCGGCCGGCCCAATCGCCGCAGCGCCGCCTTTGAGCGCTTGCCTCCGCAGCCGGCCGATTTCGGTGCGAGCTTTCGAGTTCTGTCGCTTCAGCTCGGCGATATCGCGACGAAACTGCGCAGACGCCCTCGATAAAGTCCTGGTCAGGCTCCGCGCCTCCCGCCGAGCAAGCCGGGTGATTTCTTGTTTGAGGACAGCAGCAATATTTGACATGCGAAAGCTCCGAGAGTTGTGATTGCGGCGTTCAGATCAAAGGTGTTCAGAAGCTGAAGAGGAGCTGTCATTATAATCTCGTCGGTGCCGCGATGAAGCCATACCGCTATCGTAGAGTCCGACTGAGCTAGGCGATAGCGCGTGTGCAGCGGTATGATTGGGCCACACTAACTTACGGTCCCGGCGGACGCAGATGGAAGGTTCCTTGATTGTGTTGCTTCGCTTTCCTGATCAATGGCCTCCACAGCAACCCGAGCAACTGCTCCACAGGCGCACCGCGCAGTTTACCTCCGATTTGACGGTGGAGCCTGACGGCGGCGTTTGCCTAAGAGTTCTTTCGCAAGATGACAAGATTGAGCAACGCTTTCAGCGCATCGCACCACTCGGGACGGGCTATGCGTTCATAGGTGTCATTTGGGGCCAGCGTGGTGGATTGGAAAGGCCTACGTGCTTCATCAATGGTCGTGAACTGAAGCGGCGGGAGGACGTTGGGGAAGAACCGCTTTCGCTCCAGTTAAAACCAAAGAGCCCCGACCTGGTTGCAAGTGTAAGCGTTTCGCCTACGGCACTTGAAAGAATGCCGGCGCAAGATCGATTATTGTTAGAAACACTACGCGACATAGAGCAGAAGATAGCTGGCCATTCGTCTTACGACCTTATTAGGCTATCCGCGCTGTTGCGACACCTGCTCCTTGATGGAAGACCACTGATTGATCAGGTGAACGGCAACTATCGGCTTCAGCTCCGGTTCAAAGTACTTGATCTGAAAGTGGCTGGCCCCGTGGCCGAAGAGATCGGCCCACCCGAAGTGCATATCCATGCTCTGTCCCCCGATGGCTTAGATTCAAGAGAGGTGACAAGCAGTCAATTACTAAAGTCGATTGTTATCGAAAGTGGGAGTGTTCAAATCACCGCCCGAGAAATCATTAGGACCGTCGCTCACGTGCTTGGCGGGGTCCATAGCGAGCCAGCGAAAGAACCATTGGACGGACTGCTAGAGCAACTCGCAAAAGAATTGCACGTTCACAAAAGCCCGGTCGTTCTCTACGCGATTCACGACATTGCCCGCGTCGTTGTGCACGGGTTGCTTCCTCTTGCCGCTGCCATCTCGGCCCGCTTCTCCGACTGAGCGGTCCGAGGTGCATTGCCATTGGGGTCAGATGAATTCTTTCTAGCCGCCAAACCCATGCTGTGATGTAGCCGGACAGGCATGCCAATATCTACCCATTTGTAATAGGGACTGTCACGAGAAGATTTCCTAACAACAGGAGTCTTCTCAAATTGTAAATCATCGTAACCGAATGCGCCCACTCATCAGCTATCCGAGCGAAGGTATGCTCTCTGCACAACTCCAATGAAGAACCGCATGAATATTAGCGGCTTGGCGGGGAGGGATTGTGTCTGGCTCGCCTGGTGGCGATCCAGACATCCGGAAACGCGCTGCGTTTCCGGACCATCGGGACGCTTATGCGCCCCGATGTCCTGCGCGGCGTCCCCCGGACGCCGCTGGTCGAACCTGAGGGTTCTCGAAGTACCCTCCACTCTCCGCCAAATAAAAAAGCCCCGCACGGGGGCTTTTTTATTTGGCGGAGAGGGAGGGATTCGAACCCTCGATACGGTGTTAAGCCATATACGCCCTTAGCAGGGGCGCGCCTTCGACCACTCGGCCACCTCTCCGGATCTGGGTGAAACTATATCATGTGCGCTTGCCGCGGTCGAAAGCTGCGGCGCTTTATTGCGGCTGGTCCAGGTCGAACGCCTTGTGCAGCGCCCGCACTGCGAGTTCCATGTACTTCTCGTCGATCACGACCGCGATCTTGATTTCGGAGGTGGAGATCATCTGGATGTTGATGCCCTCCTCCGCCAGCGTGCGGAACATCCTGCCCGCTACGCCCGCGTGGGTGCGCATGCCGACGCCGACCAGGGACACCTTGCACACCTTGGCGTCGCCGCGAATGTCGCTCGCCTTGATGTGCTTCTTCACCTGCTTGTCCAGCACGTCCATCGCCTTGGCGTACTCGTTGCGGTTCACGGTGAACGAGAAATCGGTCATGTTGTCGACGCTGGCGTTCTGAATGATCATGTCGACGTCGATGTTGGCTTCGCCTACCGGGCCGAGAATCTGGTAGGCGATGCCGGGACGGTCGGGCACGCCCATGACGGTGATCTTGGCTTCGTCGCGGCTGAACGCGATGCCGGAAATGATGGCTTTTTCCATTTTGTCGTCTTCCTCAAACGTAATCAGCGTGCCCGGGCCTTCCTTCTCTTCGAAGGAGGACAGCACGCGCAGTTTCACTTTGTACTTGCCGGCAAATTCGACCGAGCGGATCTGCAGCACTTTGGAGCCGAGGCTTGCCATCTCCAGCATTTCCTCGAAAGTGATGGTGTCCAGGCGCCGCGCCTCGGGCACGATGCGCGGGTCGGTGGTATAGACGCCGTCGACATCGGTGTAGATCTGGCACTCGTCCGCCTTGAGCGCAGCCGCCAGCGCCACCGCCGAGGTGTCGGAGCCGCCGCGCCCCAGCGTAGTGATGTTGCCCGCGGCGTCCACGCCCTGGAAGCCGGCGACCACGACCACGAATCCGGCTTCGAGATCGGCGCGCATGCGGTTCTCGTCGATGCGTTCGATGCGCGCCTTGGTGAACGCGCTGTCGGTAAGCACTTTGACCTGGGCGCCGGTGTAGCTCTTCGCCTTCACCCCCAGTTCCATCAAGGCCATCGACAACAGCCCGATGGTGACCTGCTCGCCGGTGGAGGCGATCACGTCGAGCTCGCGCGGGTCGGGTTGGGGGGAGATTTCCTTCGCCAGCGCGATCAGTCGGTTGGTCTCTCCCGACATCGCCGAGGGGACCACGACCAGCTGGTGCCCTTGGGACTTCCAGCGGGCGACGCGCTTGGCGACGTTCTTGATGCGCTCGGCCGAGCCCACGGAGGTGCCGCCGAATTTCTGGACGATCAGTGCCATAATGCTGCGAGCCGTTCGGCTTAAAAAGCCGTGATTTTACCGCATCGCAGCAGAAGTTTTCGACCTATTTGCCATCCAGTTGCAGTTTGGGCGGGACGGCCAGCGCGGTGGGTTTGAGCTTCTCCGGCAGTACCCGCCCCGTGCGCGCGCGGTGGCCCACATGGTGGCGCAGCTTTTCGCCTTTGATCTCCAGCGTCTTTTCCTTGCCGCCGCGGCCGATCCCGCTCACCGTGACCGAGCTGAGCACGGTCACTGCCACTGCGATCAGCTTTTCGCCTTTGTCCAGGCCCATCACGATCACGCCGCGCCCCTTGGACATGACCCGCATTTCCGCGATGTCGAAAGCAAGCAAACGGCCCCCGGCCGACAGCGCGACCACGTGGTTTCCCGGCGCCTCGTCATAGGCGCAGGGCGCAAGCGGCGCCTCGCCTGCCTCGACGCTCATGAATTCGCGCCCGGCGCGGCGGTTGGACACCATGTCGCCGATGGTGCAGAGGAAGCCGTAGCCGCCGCTCGATGCGACCAGCACGCGGGTTTCGGACTTGCCCGCGATGCAATGCGTGATCTTGGCGCCGCCCTGCACTTCCACCAGCGACGAAGCCGGCACGCCGTCGCCACGCGCGCTGGGCAGGCCCGTCGCCTCCACGCTGTAGGCGCGTCCGCCCGAGTCGAGAAAAATCACTGGATCCACGGTGCGACACGGTATCAGCGCGGCGAGGCTGTCGCCTTCCTTGAATGACAACGTGGCCGCATCGACGCCGTGGCCCTGGCGCGCGCGCACCCAGCCGTTCTTCGAGAAAATAACCGTGACCGGCTCGTCCAGCACCGGCGTCTCGAGCACCGTCTTTTCCGATTCCTCGATCACCGTGCGGCGCTTGTCACCGAAAGCCTTGACGTCGGCCTCGATTTCCTCGATCACCAGCGTCTCCAGCGACTTGCGGCTGCCGAGCACCTTCTCCAGACCTTTCTGCTCTTTCCTCAGGCCCTCCAGTTCCTTCTCCAGCTTGATGTGCTCGAGCTTGGCCAATTGGCGCAGACGAATCTCGAGGATGTCCTCGGCCTGGCGCTCGCTGAGCTTGAATGCCCGCATCAGGTCCGGTTTGGGATCGTCCGAATTGCGGATCAGCTTGATCACCTTGTCCACGTTGAGCAGCACCAGCAGCCGCCCTTCGAGCACGTGGATGCGGTCGAGCACCTTGTCCAGGCGGAATCTGGAGCGCCGCGTCACCGTCGCAAAACGGAATTCCAGCCACTCGGCGAGGACGTCCCGCAGGTTCTTGCCGGTGGGCCGCCCGTCCAGGCCGACCATCACCAGATTGATCGAGGCGTTGGTCTCCAGGCTGGTCTTGGCGAGCAGCAGGTTGATGAACTCGTTCTCGTCCTGGCGCGAGGACTTGGGCTCGAACACCAGGCGCACCGGGTGCGTGCGGTCGGACTCGTCGCGCGCGCGGTCGAGCATGGACAGCATCAGCTGCTTTTCGCGCTGCTGCTCGGGCGTGAGCGATTTCTTGCCCGAGCGCGGCTGCGGATTGGTGATCGCCTCGATTTCTTCCAGCACTTTGCGCGAGGACGCGCCCGGCGGCAATTCGTGCACCACCACCTGCCACTGCCCGCGCGCGAGCCGCTCTATGCTCCAGCGCGCGCGCACGCGCACCGAGCCGCGCCCGTTGGCGTAGGCTTCGCGCATTTCCGCGCGCGGCGTGATGATCTGTCCGCCGCCGGGGAAGTCCGGACCCTTGATGTATTTCATCACGCCGGCCAGCGTCAATTCCGGATCGCGGATCAGCGCGATCGCGGCGTTCGCGACTTCGGTCAGGTTGTGGCTCGGAATTTCCGTCGCCATGCCCACGGCGATGCCAGAAGCGCCGTTCAGCAGCACCACCGGCAGCCGCGCCGGCAGCACTTGCGGCTCCTGCATGCTGCCGTCGTAATTGGGCGAGAAATCCACGGTGCCGCTGTCGAGTTCCGCCAGCAGCACTTCGGCGAACTTGGTCAGCCGCGCCTCGGTGTAGCGCATCGCCGCCGGTTCGTCGCCGTCGCGCGAGCCGAAATTGCCCTCGCCGTCGACCAGCGGGTAGCGCAGGCTGAAGTCCTGCGCGATGCGCACCATCGCGTCGTAGACCGACGCGTCGCCGTGCGGATGGAACTTGCCCAGCACGTCGCCGACCACGCGCGCCGATTTCTTGCGCGGCGTGCCGGCGCGCCCGTTCATCTCCCACATCGCATAGAGGATGCGCGCCTGCACCGGCTTCTGCCCGTCGGCGACGCGCGGCAGCGCGCGGTCCTTGACCGTGCTCACCGCATACTGGAGGTACTGCAGCGCCGCGTATTTGGCGAGCGGCAGCTTGTCGCCGAACTCGCCCGCGAGCGGCGCGAAATCGGGCGGCTCGCCGCCACCGCCGCCGGAACTGCCGCCGCTTGCCACTGGCGGTTCCGGATTGCCGGTCTCGGCGCCACCCGCGGGCGCGGCGTTCAACGCCACCGGCTTCAAGGCGTTTTCCGCCGCGGTCATCGCGAGGCCTTCAAACAGATCGTTCTGATTTCCCATTGCACTCTTTCTTGCAGCCAAATTTCCAACTACCACCAACTACCTGTCATTCCGAGGCCATCGGCCGAGGAATCTGCTTTTCTGCCTATTCAAAAGCAGATTCCTCGCTGCGCTCGGAATGACAAATCTACGCACCATCACGAGATATCCGCATCAACGAGATTGCCGTAAGTTTCCATCCACTCGCGCCGCTGCGGCGCATTTTCCTTGCCCATCATCATGTTGAACACCGAGCGATCGGCTTCAAGCGCGACGTCCTCGACCTGCACCGGCAGCATGCGCCGCGTGTCCGGGTTGAGCGTGGTTTCCCACAACTGCTCCGGGCTCATTTCGCCCAGGCCCTTGAAGCGGCTCACCGCCCATTTACCTTCGTCCATGCCTTCGTCGAGAAGTTTCTCCTCGATCGCCGCGAGTTCCTGCTTGTCGAGCGCGTAAAGCTTGCGCGCCGGTTTGCCTTTGCCCATCGATGGCACGTCGATGCGGTAGAGCGGTGGCTGCGCCACGTAGACGCAGCCGGTTTCGATCAGGCGCGAAAAATGCCTGAAGAACAGCGTCAGCAGCAGCACCTGGATGTGCGCGCCGTCGACGTCGGCGTCGGCCATGATGATGATCTTCTTGTAGCGCAGCCGCGACATGTCGACCGCTCCGCCGCGCGCGTGGTGATCGATGCCGATCGCGAGCGCGATCGCCTCGATCTCCTTGTTCGAGTACAGCGTGTCGGGCGAATCCTGCCAGGTGTTCTTGGGTTTGCCTTTGAGCGGCAGCACCGCCTGGAATTCCTTGTCGCGCGCCTGCTTGGCCGAACCGCCGGCCGAATCGCCCTCGACGATGAACAGTTCATTGCGCTCCGGATCGTCGGAAGCACAGTCGGTGAGCTTCCCGGGGAGCACCGCCACGCCCGAACTCTTGCGCCGTTCCACCTTCTGCGCGGCGCGCGTGCGCGTCATCGCCTGGCGCATCACCAACTCGGCGATGCGCTTGCCCTCGTCCACATGCCGGTTGAGCCACAGCTCGAACGGATCGCGCACCATCTGCGCGGTGAGCTTGACGCCGTCGCGCGAGATCAGCTCGTTTTTCACCTGCCCTTTGAACTGCGGATCGAGCATTTTCACCGATAGCACATAGGAAGCGCGCGACCACACGTCCTCGGGCACGATCTTGATGCCGCGCTGGCCCATCGCGTGCAGGTCGATGAAATTGCGGATCGCGTTGTACACGCCCTCGCGCAGCCCCGCGACATGCGTGCCGCCGTGGCGCGTCGGGATCATGTTGACGTAGGATTCGGCCACCACTTCGCCTTCGGGCGTCCACGCGATCGCCCACAGCGCGCCTTCGCCCTCGGCGAAGTTGTCCGACTCCGATTGCGCGGCGATATAGCGCTCGCCGAAGAAGGTCTCCGCCACCGGCTCGAGCCCGGCGACGGCGCTGGCGAAATAGCCGCGGATGCCCTCGGGGAAGTGCCATTCGCTGTGCTCGATCTTCCCGTTTTTCTCTACGCCGAGGGTGAAGCGCACCCCCGGCAGCAGCATCGCCTTCGCGCGCAGCAGCGCTGCGATGTCGGCGACGACGATCCTGGGCGAATCGAAATACTTCGGATCGGGCCAGAAGCGGATGCGCGTCCCGCTCTCGCGCGGCCCAACGCTGCCGACTTTCTTCAGCGGCTCCTTTACCTTGCCGTTGTCGGCGAACACCAGCCGGTGGCGGGCGCCGTCGCGCCTGACCTCGACTTCGAGCCGGGTCGCAAGGGCATTGGTGACGCAGATGCCCACGCCATGCAGCCCGCCGGCGATGCGATACGCCGCGTCCTTGTCGGTCTTCCTGAACTTGCCGCCCGAGTGCAGCGTGGTGAATATCACCTGCACTGCCGGGACTTTCTTCTTCGGATGGATGTCGACCGGGACGCCGCGGCCGTCGTCGGCGACCTCGGCCGAGCCGTCCTCGTACAGCACCACCGCGATGTTCTTCGCGAACCCTGCCAGTCCCTCGTCCGAGGAATTGTCGATCACCTCCACCAGCGCGTGATTCGGGTTGGACGGGTCCGTATACATCCCCGGCCGGTGCAGGATCGGCGACAGATCCTCCAGGATCTCGATATCCTCCGCGTTGTAAGCCCTAGATTTTGTTGCCATAACGCTCTTCGCCACTACCTATGGGTGCTCGTGTTGGCGCCAATGATACCGCGGTAGCGCCCAACTTGCACATCGGCGCCCGCAAGACCTGCTTGAGCGATGTGAAATAGTCAGAAACTCAAGGCCTTGCCGCGCACTTCGTATTCACCAACGGGATTCGCTGCCCTGTCCGCTCATGGATGAGGACACACTGATGCCCGCTTTTGACCAGCCGGAATTGCTCCGGCATGCGCGTCTCCCGCCCTTGCGCCCGCCCTTGCGCAATACTCCCCTCGGGATCGCGCAAACGCACAGGCTCGATGCTTAACCTGCTCTGCTGGGTCAGCGCGTCGGCGGCGAGGATCACCGATGCCCGATCAAGCGCGCCACTCACCGCGCTTTGCAATGCCGCGCGGCTTTGCGCATCGGCACGCACGATGACGGCAGGCAACTCTTTCGCAGTAGAAGTTGTCGCGCATGCCGTGAGCAAGCACAGCGCGATCGAATATCGCCGCTTGCCCATCACGAAGCCTATCGATACCAGCGGTTCTCGCGCAGTGGCGGTTGCCGCAGCACGTCGTCCGCCGCCGGCGGCCCCGCAGCCGTCGTTGCGCCGCGCAGCGCGCGCTGCTCCAATGCGTTCGGCGCGAATCCGCTGGGAGCCGGACAACTTCCGCTCGCGCGATACGCCAGCGCCGCCGCGAATTGCCCCTCGAGCGGATCGCCGAGCGCGTGCGTGAAATCGTCCGCCACCGAGCAACCCGGTACGGCCACGCCGCTCGTGCCGACCGTATTCTGCGGCGAAAAGCCGTCGGGATAATCGCCGAACCCCGCATCGTTCACGCCCTTGAATTCGATGGTGAAATACGTCGTGCCGCAATTGTCCTGCGGATAGAAGCCGTAGGGCTTGCCGCAGGTCGTGGAACCGATCTGAATCACCTGCACGCCGATGCCGCGCAAACCGTTGATGATCGACTCGCTGGCGGAGCAAGTGCCGCCGGACGTAAGCACATAGACGCGCGGCAAATTCAGCGCCGGCAAAGCTTGGCCGGTGGCGACGGAAAATCCCTGCGACAGACTGTGAAAAGGAGTCGGCGTCAGCGGCTGGAGCGTAACCGGATTGGTGCTGGGATACTTGTCGTTGAATTGAATGCGCTCGAACACATGGCCCGTCGTCTGCGCCGGCCCCGCAATCATGTAAGCCAGCTCGCTGGCAATATCGATATAGCCGCCGCCGTTGTAGCGAATATCCAGAACCAGATCGCTTACCCCGGCCGCCTTGAACTGGTCGATCGCGGCGACTAATTCGCTTTCCGCGCTCGCAATCTGGTCGTTGAACAGGATATAACCGACGACGCCATTTGCGGTGCTCACCGTTTTCACGTTTGATACCGGAACGCTGGTGATTTCCGCCGACTGCAGGGTGACGGTCCGCGACACCGAGGCGCCGGGATCGAGAATCTCGAACGTGTGGGTCTCGCCGGCGCTCGCCGGAAACATGCCGGCATTCAGCGCGGCGGCACTGCCGTTCGTGACGTCGACGCCGTCCACCGTCAGCAATTGCGCGCCACGCGACAAATTTGCCGCCGTCGCGGGCGAACCCGGTTCCGTGTAGGCGACCATCACTTTGCGCGGCGGCGCGGCCGCCAGCAGCGACCATTCGACTCCGTACCCCGCCTGCACGCCCGACTGCGACAGCAGCTCCCAGACATCGGTGGGATAGGTGAAATGAAATCTGTCTTTGGGTTGGCCGGAAGGCGTGATCGCGGATGTCTTCAACAGGTCGAAGTAATCCGCCGTAGGGTAACCCGCCGGGTCGATATCCGGGACCTCGCCGTACCAGAGATACAGCTCGTTCGTCCACGATCTCAGGTAGTTATTCTCGCTGAGCGTCGAGCCCTGCACATCGGGATAGCTCCGGCCCGTCACGGGATCGATGCCGCTGCGTGGCGTCGCACACTGCGCCGCAAAACTCGACGACGGCGCGAACACGCCTGGGAACCATGCCGGCGCCGTGTTCGATGCGCCGCCGCTGCCGGAACCCCCGCCGCCTCCGCAGGCGGCCAGGCTTGCGAGAGCGAGAACGGCTATTCCCCTCAGCGCTGATGTCCAAACCTGCTGCGAGGGCTTCAATTTCGCTGTGCCGAAAATAGGCCAGGAGCCACGCGAGTCAGCTCGCACCACGGTGACGGTCGAACGCCGTGGCAATGCTCGCGAACAGCACGGCCAGCAGTCCGGTGACGAAAATTCCGTCGAAAGTACCGGCACCCCCGATAGAGGCGATCGGCGTGCCCAGACCCTGAATCTTGCCGAGATTGAGCAGATCAGCGCCGATCAGCGTGCCCAGGCTGCCGCAGATATAGGCGAGCGGCGCTACTTGTCGTTGCGACAATATCAGCGCGACCGCCGTCGTTGCGAGCGGCGGAACGAAAATCGGAAGGGCGACCCCCATCCCCGGGACGGGGTGCGCAAGCTCATGGCAGATGGCGGCGACGATTGCCGTCCCGAGGATTCCGCGTCCCCACAGCCGGTTCTTGGCCAGCAAATAAAGGGAAGTCAGCACGGGAACCACGGCGCCGCCCAGGTTGACCGCCACGACCGTTCCGGGCCAGTCGCGCACCACCGGCAGGACATAGCGAATCCCGAAGTAAATGACTTCCTGCTCGCTGACGACCTGCACCTGCGGAAACCGCATGATCGGAATATTGATATAGCTGCCCACGAGCGAAAGGAACAGCACCGCGAGCACGTACTGCGGGGCGATCCCCATTTTGATGTAGGCGTAGCTCAATACATCCAGCACGACCACAAAAAACAGCAGGACCAACAGCCCCGCCAGAATCAGGAGCAAGGGAAGCGTGAGGGGAAAGTATTGAATCATGGACAATCAAATTGACAAATGCGCGCGTTCTGTCATTTCTGAAATAGTCAACGCGTATCGTAGCATGGGCCGCGCGCGAACTCAGGTCATCAGTAACACACCTGCCTCGGCCTGATCAGCCGCACCGTTGCCAGCGTAGCCACAATCGACAGCGCGATGCAGGTCCAGATCACGGAGCCATAGCTGCCGGTGCGGTCGAACACCGCGCCGGCCAGCGTGGGGCCGAGCAGATTGCCCAGCGCCGCGCCGCTGTAGAGCGAGCCGATGATGCCGGATACCGCGCGCGCGCCGAACAGGTCCATGCACAGCGCCGGCAGCAGCGACACGATGCCGCCATAGCTCAGGCCGAACCAGATCGCGAACAGCGCCAGCGCCGCGTAGCCGCCGGCCGCGTGCCACAGCAGGTACGAGGCGCCCATCGATGCCTGCATCAGCGCGAGCGTGAAGCTGCGGCCCATGCGATCGGCCAGCGCGCCGATGGTGAAGCGCCCCACCAGGCTGCCGATGCCGATCAGGCCGACCAGGCCCACGGCGCGCGCCTCGTCGATGCCCAGATCGCGCGCTGCGGCGGAGACATGGGCGAAGGGAATGAACATGGTCGGCCCGCCCGCAACCACCGACAGGTACAGCCACCAGAAGCTGCTGCTGCGCAGCGCGTCGCGCAGGCGGACGCCGGGTACCTCGCCCGCCGCAGAGCCGCGGGTGAACGGCGCGCGCCTGAGCAGCAGCGTAGCGCTCAGGCCGGCGACCAACACGCCCAGCGCGAGCCCGCGCAGCGCACCGCGCCATTGCAGCCAGGCGATCGCGCTCGCCGCGAGCAGCGGCACGACCAGGGTGCCGGCGCCGATGCCGGCACTGGCGATACCCGCGGCGAGGCCGCGCCGCCGCATGAACCAGGGCTGCACGCAGGCGATGGCCGGAGAGTAGACCAGCGCGATGCCCACGCCGATACCCACGCCGTAGGTCAGGTACACCGTGACGATGGAATGCGCCAGGCTCGTGGCGAACAGTCCGCCCGCGATAAACAGCATCCCGACGCTGCACACCAGACGCGGGCCGAAGCGGTCCGCGAGGATGCCGCCGCCTGCGCCCAGGACGAAATAGATCAGCCCGGACAGTCCGAACACCAGCGAGACGTCGGCGCGCTGCGCCGAGAACTCGGCCGCGAACGACTGGAAGAACGCCGCAAACGAATAAGCGATGCCGAAAATCACCGCAAGGCAGGCGAAAGCGGCCCAGACGACGACCCATGCATAGCGCGGCTCATTCATGTGGCCGGCACTCTAGCAGGGACCGCGCTGCGTTGCCCGCTACGCAGTCAGGAGCAGTTCGGTACTCTCCGATTCGAGTGCCAGCAGCGCACGCTTGATCGGCAGGCCGCCTGCGTATCCGGTCAAGCTGCCGTCCGCGCCGACGATGCGGTGGCAGGGAACGATTACCCCGATCGGGTTGCGTCCGGTCGCGGCGCCCGCGGCGCGCGCGCTGCCTGCGCGCCCCGCCTTCCTTGCGAGTTCCGCGTAGCTGATGGTCTGTCCGAAGCCGACGGTTGAGATCGCGTTCCATACCGCGCGCTGAAATGGCGTGCCCTCTGGCGCGAGCGCGACCTCGAAGCGCTTGCGTTCACCGGCGAAATATTCGGTCAGTTCGCGCTTCGCCTGGCGCAGCGCCGGGTGGCTCGCGTCGCGCCGCCATTGCGGTTCGATCTTGCGCAGATGTTTCTGGCCGTCGAAGTAGACGCCGCAAAGTCCGTCGTCGTTCGCGACCAGCAGCATCCGTCCGTAGGGGCTTTCATGGAAATCGTAGCAGTGCATAATTACTCCTCGGTCAGTGTTTGCCACAGGTGCATCACCGCGTACGCGCGCCACGGCCGCCAGGCTTCGCCCGCGGCGAGCACGCGGCGCGCGTCGGTTTCGGCCAGCGCTTTCATTACGCCCAGGTCGGTGTGCGGAAAGGCATCCGGCCAGGCGAGCGCGCGCATGGCGATGTACTGCGCGGTCCATTCGCCCACGCCCGGCAGCGCGCGCAGCCGATCCAGCGTCGCCTCGACATCGGCATTCGGCATCAGCACCAGCTCGCCGTTCGCCACCGCGCGCGCGAGCGCAACGATCGTGCGTGCGCGCGCGCCGGGCATGCCGAGGCGCGCGATGCGGCCATGGGGCAGGTCCACGATCTGCTGCGCCGTCGGGAACACGGTGGCGAGCTCGGCGAACGGGGTTTCGATCGGATCGCCGAACGCAGCCGCGAAACGGCCCGCCACGGTGCGCGCCGCCGTCACCGAAACCTGCTGGCCGAGGATCGCGCGCACTGCCACTTCGAAGCCGTCGAACGCGCCGGGCACGCGCAAGCCGGGATGCCGTTTTGCGATCGCGCCCAGTGCCTGCGCAATTTCTTCGGGATGGCAGGAAAGATCCATCAGCGCCTTGGTCCGCGACAGCACCGGCGGCAGGACCTTGGCGAGCGAAGCGGAAACGGTCACGCGCAGTGCCGGCTTTTTCTGCGCCGGCGCCACCTCGATCCAGCCGCAATGCTCCTTGCCGCCCGCGGGAATGCGCACCGTCCGGCGATAGCAGCTGCCCTCCACGCTTTCCACGCCGGCAACGGCGCGCGCGCCCAGGAACGCGCGCACCGCGGGCCAATCGTAAGGCGGCCGATAACTCAGCTCGAACTTCAACACATCGGCCGAAGCGGAGGCCGAGGCATGGCGCCGCAGTTGCCCCGGCTGGAGCCGGTAGCGCTGCTTGAACAGCGCGTTGAACCGCCGCACGCTGCCGAAGCCGCTCGCAAACGCCACTTCGGTGAGCGGCAGCGCGGTGTCGGTCAGCAGGCGCTTCGCCAGCAGCAGCCGCTGCGTCTGCGCAAATTGCACCGGCGAGACGCCGAACTCGGTGCCGAAGGCGCGCCGCAGGTGCCGGTCGCTGATGCCCAGTTGCACGGCGACGCTGTCCAGCCCCGCTTCGTCCAGCGTACGGTCTTCCATCAGGCTAGCCGCGGCCTGCGCCAGGCGCGAGGTCGCGTCCACGCTCGAATTGCCCGGCGCGAGTTCGGGCCTGCAGCGCAGGCAGGGCCTGTATCCGGCCGCTTCGGATGCCGCTGCGCTGGGATAGAAACTGCAGTTCTCGCGCTTGGGAGGCTTGACCGTGCAAACCGGGCGACAGTAGATGCGCGTCGATGAGACCGCGACGAAAAAGCGGCCGTCGAACCTCGCGTCGCGCGCCTTGAGTGCCCGGTAGCAGATGTCAGAATCGAGGGTCATGCGCGCAGTATGCCCGCTGTGACCGGCGCTGTCTGGCCGTTTTCGGACATCGCGGCATCCGCATCGATACAACGCGCAAACGCCGGCAGGCAAGAGCGCGCAGGCCCGCGCATTCAGCGCGGAAGTGACGGTCCGCCGCTGCTTCCTGGCTCGGGTTGCTGTTCGCTGCTGCGTTTCTGCGCAGTGACCCGCGCGATCAGGGCCTTTAGACGCCCGATGACCGCTTCGGCAGCGGCCTCGCCTTCCGCGATCGCTTGTTTGCGCGTGGCGAAACTCACGCTCGCGAGACCGGCTGTATCCGGATGCACGACGATGTCGGCCGCCCTGGTCTCCCGATTCGAGAGGTTATTGATCATGATTCCCAGCGCTTGCACGATCACCTCGGTCGTAGTGGCGATGACCTTCGTGTCCTGGGGTCGCTTCGCGATGTCGACCGCGATGACGACGTCCGCCCCCATTTCGCGCACGCTCCGCACCGGCACCGGGCTCACCAGGCCGCCGTCGACGTATTCATGCCCGTCGATATCCACCGGCTCGAAGATCCCGGGGATCGCGCTCGAGGCCCGCACCGCCATGCCCACGTTGCCGCGCGTGAGCACCGTGATCGCGCCGCTGTGCAGGTCGGTGACGACCGCGCCGAAGCGGATTGGCAGCTCTTCGATCGAGCGGTCATGCAGACGCTTGTTGATGAAATCCTGCAAGCGATAGCCCCTGACGAAACCGCGATCCGGCCAGACAATGTCGCGCAGCTGGTCTTCCTTCATTTCGTCGGCGAGCGCCAACAGCTGCGCGCTGTCGTAGCCTGCGGCATAGAACGCGCCTACGAAGCTGCCGGCGCTGGTACCGACCACGATGTCCGGGTGGATGCCGTTATCCTCCAGCACTTTGATCACCCCGATATGGGCAAAGCCGCGCGCTGCGCCGCCGCCGAGAGCCAGGCCGATGACGGCCCGATCGGGCGCGACGACGCGCGGCAGCGGCGCCGCGCTGGGGAGCTCGAGCACCGGATACTTGAGCGCCGGGGTCGCGCATGCGGCCAGAAGCAGGAGCAAGGGCGCGAGCACGGCGAGCCGCATGGCTCTGCGCGCCGCCGCGGTGGCCGCGGCCGCGCGCGGACTATTTTTTGCCCAGTCGATCAAGTTCAACCCAGCGCGTAGCGATGCAGCCACTCCTCGGGCACCGCAAGCGGAAAATCGAGCAGCATTTGCGCGTAGCCCTTGGCCAGCGGGTCGACCCGCAGCGAGGCCATGCCGCCCCCGCCCAGCGCTTCGTGCAGCAGGAAATTCAGCGCGTGTATGCCCGGCACTTCGTAGCGTTCGACGTCGCCCTGCACCAGATGCGCGAAATACCGCTGCACCGCCGCGGCGGTCAGCTGCTCGCGCAACAGCGGCAGAAATTCGGCACGGCGCGCGATGATGCCGATGTTGGCCGTGTCGCCCTTGTCGCCGCTGCGGCCCCAGGCAAGGCGCAGCAGCGGCAACGGCCGTGTCGCGCCATGCGGCAGCGGCGTCCCGGGCTGCGCCGGCGCGCTGCTGTGCGCGTGCCCCGCGTAACCGCCCTCGTTCGGGACGGCGACCGGCTCCCGCGCGCCATCGAGCGTAAAGCTCGCCTCGCAGTGCGCTTTATCGAGCAGAAAAAAACAGGGCTTGACCGCTGGCGTCACCTTAGGCCGGCCGCCGCCCATGCCGGTGGTACCCGGCGACCAGGAGGTGCCCGCCGGCGCAATCTCGCGTGCGAAAATTTCCAGCGCCTCGCGCTTGCCGTGCGCCACCGCGAGCCGCATCACTGCTTCGCGCGTGTCGCTGGTGCGCGCATGCTCGCCGTACACGGTTTCGGCGCCGAGCACCTCGATGCGCGTGGCCGAGTAATCGGGCAGCCCGAGTTCGTGAAATATTGCGCGCGTGCGCGCGAGTATCGCCTCCGCCGTGCGCTGCGCCTTCTTCGCCGCGTCTACGCCGATGATGTTCAGGATCGCGGTGCAGCGATAGCCGTCGGGATAGGTCGCGCACACCTTGTAGGTATGCGTGGGCGGCAAGCCGCGCGCCCCGCTCACCCGCACCCGCTGCGGCCCGAGCTCCTCGATCTCGACGCCGCTGAAATCGCATACCACGTCGGGCAGCACGTAGGCAGCCGGATCGCCCATCTCGTAGAGCATCTGCTCCGCGACGACCGGCCGGCTCACCAGGCCACCCGTGCCCGGCGCCTTGCCGACGACGAAGCTGCCGTCGGCATGGCACTCGAGGATCGGATAGCCGATGTCGTCCCAGCGCGGCACCGACTCCCAATCGGTGAACAGCCCGCCCGTCGCCTGGCAGCCGCATTCGATGATGTGGCCGGCGAGGCTCCCCGCGGCGAGACGGTCGTAATCGTCCTCGCGCCAGCCGAACTCGTGGATCAGCGGGCCCAGCGCAACCGCGCTGTCGACGCAGCGTCCGGTGATGACCACGTCGGCGCCGGCGGCGAGTGCGCGCGCGATCGGCAGTGCACCCAGATAGGCGTTGGCCGACAGGATCTTTTGCGGCAGCTCGGCGCCCGAGTACATTTCTCGCAGCCCGGCCGCGCGCAGCGCCGCGATGCGCGGCAGCACGTCGTCGCCTTCGACGATAGCGATCCTGAGCTTGACGCCGGCCTCCTCGGCGAGCTTGCCCAGCGCCGCAGCGCAGCCGGCGGGGTTCACGCCGCCCGCGTTGCTCACCACCTTGATGCCTTTCGCGGCGATGTCGCGCAGCACGCTTTTCATCGCCACCTCGACGAAATCGGTGGCATAGCCGGCGTCCGGCGATTTGGCGCGCGCCACGGACAATATCGACATGGTGAGCTCGGCCAGGTAGTCGAACACCAGGTAGTCGACTTGCCCGCGGCGCACGAGTTGCGCGCAGGCGACCGAACTGTCGCCCCAGAAACCCGAGGCGCCGCCGATGCGCACGATTTTGCCGGTCATGGAAGAAATCTCAGAAGGCGTCATTCCGAGCACAGCAAGGATTCTGCTTTTCAGCAACGAACCAAAGCAGATTCCTCGGCCTACGCAGGCGCGCAAGCGCACTGCGTGCCTTGCTTGTGCCTCGGAATGACATGATTTGGATTGGTTGCAGTGTGCTCATCTCTTGTCTTCTGGCATACGTTCGATCTTCTCCACCCAGGCCGCGTCGCGCTTGTCGCGAAATGCGGCCACGCCCTCCTCCCCTTCGCCGCGCATCGCCCGAGCGAATGCGTGCGCGGCGCGATCGAGGACAGGGCCGGGATCGAATTCGGCGCATTCCTGCAGCAGCGCTTTGGTCGCAGCATTCGCGCCCGGCGCGCAGCGGGCGATGCCCTGGAGCACTGCCAGCAGTTTTGCTTCCAGGGCAGTCGCGTCGGCCGCGATAAAATCGACCAGGCCGATGCGCGCGGCTTCCGCGCCGTCGATGCGCTCGCCCGAGAGCGCAAGGCGTCGCGCGCGGGCCTGGCCGATGCGCGCGACGACGAAGGGCGCGATCTGCGCCGGCACCAGACCGAGCGTGGTTTCGCTGAGCGCAAATTTCGCGTCGCTGCGCGCGAGCACGATGTCCGCCGCGCAAGCAAGGCCGAAGCCGCCGCCCATGGCGGCACCCTCGACCACAGCCACCAGCACGTTGGGCAGTCGCGCCAGCGCCGTCAGAAAATAGCCGAAGCCGCGGTTGCTCGTCGCGATCGGATCGGTTTCCCCCGGCGCGGCAGCGCCCTGCTGGCTCTTCTGGAAGTTGCCCATGCTGCCGCCGGCGCAGAAAAAACCATTCGCACCGCGCAGCACCACCGCGCGCAGCGTGCTGTCCCCTGCAGCGGAGTCGACCGCAGATTGCAGTTCGGCGACCATCTCCGGACTGAGCGCATTGCGCGTAGGCGCGTCGTCCAGAGTGAGAAACAGGAAGCCGCCCCGGCGCAGCGTGCGCAGCTTGGACATGAACTATTCCTTTCTCGGCGCAATGCCCATGTATTTGGAGATGATGCCGAGCATGACCTCGTCGGCCCCGCCGCCGATGGACGTCAGGCGCGCGTCGCGATAGGCGCGCCCTATCGGGTTCTCCCACATGTAGCCCATGCCGCCCCAGAACTGCAGGCACGCGTCCGGGACCTCGCGTGCGAGCCGTCCCGCCTTGAGCTTGGCCATGGAAGCGAGTTCGGTCACGTCGTTGCCCGCGATATAGAGTTCGGTCGCGCGATACACCAGCGAACGCAGGCACTCGACTTCGGTCTTGAGTTCGGCCAGACGGAAGTGCACATACTGGTTGTCGAGAATCGGCTTGCCGAAGGCGATGCGTTCGCGCGCGTACTTCGCGGTTTCGTCGATCAGCCGGCCGATGGAGCTGCTGCGCGCCGCCGCCCACAAGCGCTCTTCCTGGAACTGCAGCATCTGGTAGGTGAAGCCCATGCCCTCTTCGCCGATGCGGTAGCGCTGCGGCACGCGCACGTCGTCGAAGAATATCTGCGCCGTATCGGAAGACCACATGCCGAGCTTCTTCAGCTTGCGCGCGATGCTCACGCCCTTCGCTTTAATCGGCACGCAGATCAGCGACTTGTTCTTGTGCGCGGCGCCCTGGCTGGTGTTGGCGAGCAGGCAGATCCAGTCGGCCTGGGTGCCGTTGGTGGTCCACATCTTGCCGCCGTTGATGACGTAATCGTCGCCGTCCTTGCGCGCCGTGGTCTTGATCGAGGCGACATCGGACCCCGCGCCCACTTCGGACACGCCGAGGCAGGCGACGTAATCGCCCGCGATCGAAGGCGCGAGGAATTCACGCCGCAGCTCGTCCGAACCGAAGCGCGCCAGCGCCGGCGTCGCCATGTCGGTCTGCACGCCGATCGCCATCGGGATGCCGCCGCACTGGATATGGCCCAGCGCCTCGGCCATCGCCACCGAGTAGGAATAGTCCAGCGCCTGCCCGCCGTATTCCTCCGGTTTGCACACGCCCAAGAAACCGAGCTGCCCCATTTTCTTGAATACTTCGTGCGCCGGAAAGATCTCGGCGTCCTCCCATTCATCGACATGCGGATTGATTTCCGCATCGATGAATTTCTTCAACTGCCGCTGCAGCTCTTCGTGTTCATGGGTAAACAACATCGGCATCCTCCTTTGGCGCAACGCTCTAAACTGTCATTCCGAGCGCAGCGAGGAATTTGCTTCTCGTTTGAACAGTAAAAGCAGATTCCTCGGCCGTTGGCCTCGGAATGACAGTTTGCGGGAATCTCGTAGACCCATTCATGGCAACTAAGGCCGCGCGACGCCGAACTGGATCCGCTGCACCTGCCGCGCATCGGCTTCCGC
>Ga0307377_10002625_pt1 | contig 21005 bp, 19 predicted proteins | sample TR3MG_FD_202535 | JGI IMG/M metagenome (GOLD analysis project Ga0307377, IMG submission 202535) | Soil microbial communities from Risofladan, Vaasa, Finland - TR-3 | ecosystem: Environmental > Terrestrial > Soil > Coastal area > Acid sulfate soil | place: Finland: Risofladan, Vaasa | collected...
TGGCCAGCTTGACCGCCTGTTTGGCGGCCTTGACCGAAAGCCTGGAACCATCGGTCGGAACGAGGATGTGTTTGTACATGCTGTCTCCTTTCGCGCGGGTCGCGTTGCGCCTGCGCCTGAGCGATCGACTCTCCCGCTGTTGCGGGTGATCTGGATCTTCGATCAGCTTAGGCCGCGACTTCGGCCCCGGCTTGATCAAAATCAATTCGAGGCGCGATGCCGGGACGCTGGCAGGAGCGGCATTCGAATCTAGTTCAACGGCACCTTGATTTCGAAGCGTGCATGCCGTGTGTTTGTGGGAGGCCCGCCCCCGGGCCGATCGGTGCCCGCTTGTGGCAGCTGTCGGGGCGGGGGCGCCCCTCCTACATTCGGGCGCCCCCCCTTAGATCGATGCGCGCCAGAGATGACGCTTGCTTACCAGGTTGTTTCGCAACTAACGTGTCATCGTACTAGTCCTCGGTGTTGACGCTGCGGATGGTGACGCCGCCCGATTTTTCGTCGTGATCGAGCTTGATCAGCTTCCTCGCTTCGGCCTCGTCCAGCAGCTTGCCGAAGGAGCGAAAACCGTAGAAGGCCTCGTTGAAGCCGGGATTGCGCCGCTTCAGCGCCTGCTTCACCATCGAACCCCAGATTTTTTCCTCCTCGCCGCGCTCAGTAATGAGCGCCTCTATGGTTTCCATGACGATGTCCAGCGCTTCCTGCTTCCTGTCGTTTTCCTCCTGCGGCGGGGTCTTGGCCTGGGCGCCGGCGGCGGCTTTGGGCGCGGGCTTCTTGCGCGACTGCTTTTTCGCCTTTTCGCGCGCCAGGTCGTCGTAGTAAATGAATTCATCGCAGTTGGCGATCAGCAGATCGGAGGTCGAATTCTTCACACCCACGCCGATTACCGTCTTGTTGTTCTCGCGCAGCTTGGATACCAGCGGCGAAAAATCCGAATCGCCGCTGATGATGACGAAGGTGTCGACGTGCGACTTGGTGTAGCACAGGTCCAGGGCGTCGACCACCATGCGGATGTCGGCGGAGTTCTTTCCGGACTGGCGCACATGCGGGATTTCGATCAATTCGAACGCCGCCTCGTGCATCGGCGCCTTGAACTCGCGGTAGCGCTCCCAGTCGCAGTAGGCTTTCTTGACCACGATGTTGCCTTTGAGCAGCAGGCGCTCGAGCACCTTGTTGATGTCGAATTTGTCGTACTTGGACTCGCGCACTCCGAGGGCGACGTTTTCGAAGTCGCAGAAAAGAGCCATGTTGATGTCGGCTGCTGCGCTCATGTTGATCTCCGCTGGATGCAGGTTATAGGTCAGGGCTTGGTCGGCGCACGGTCCCACCCGGGGCGACGCGTGCTCTGGCCGCGTGCAGGATTGCCGCGCCGGGAACTGTGGCTATGTTAACGCGGATTCGCCGCGCGCGGGCGAATTCGGCGCGGCGCAGATTGCAGTGGCGCAAGATGCGCCGGCATATAATGAATGTTGCGGCTTTTCGAAACGCCATTGCGGAGCAACAAACCATCGATCCCAAGCGCGAGGCGGAGGTGTTCCCGGCACGGACGGTCGTCGCGGGCATGACCCGCTTCGGTTGACGTTCGGGAAACGCATGTCCGAAATAAAGCGCGCACCCCGGCCGACCGTCATCTTCGACCTGGGCGGCGTATTGGTCAGCGTGGATTTCATGCGCGCCTGCGCGCGCCTGGAAGCCGCAGGCGGGGCGCCTGCCGCCGAGATATGCGAGGCCGTCGTCAAAGGCGCGGACAAGGCGGCCTTCGACGCAGGCCGCCTGGGCCCGCAGGAATTCGCCGCCCGCTTTTGCGCCGCCATCGGCCTGCGCCTGCCTTACGCCGAATTCGCGGAAATCTGGTGCGACATCTTCGCCGAGCAGCGGGAGGTGACCGGCTTGCTGGACGAAATTGGCAGACATGCGGATCTGTTGCTGCTTTCCAACACCGATAACCTGCATATCGCGTACATACGCAGCCACTACGGCTTCCTCGGGAAATTTCGGCGGCTGGTGCTTTCCTATGAAGTCGGATATGCGAAGCCCGCGCCGCAGATCTTCGAGCGTGCGCTCGGCTTGTGCGTTGCGGGAAGCAGGATGATCTACATCGACGATGTGGCCGAGTACGTCGCCGCCGCGCGTGCCAGCGGTCTGCCCGCGGAGCAGTATGTCGACGCGGCCAAACTCCGGAGCGATCTTGCGCGCTTCGGGGTGATTTAGGCGCCGTATCGCTTCGATGCGCGCAGCCCGGCGACCGCGCGCTGCGCGGTCCAGGTGGTAACATTGCTTATGGTCGGGCGTTGTCAGAGAAGTTCGCAATTAAGAGGGAGATGATGGACAAACAAGCGCCCGCGGCTCCGCTCGCGGGCATCAAAGTCATCGAGGTCGGGGTCGCCATGGCCGGGCCGTTTTGCGGAATGACGCTCGGGGACTACGGCGCCGACGTGATCAAGATCGAGCGCGTCGGGGAGGGCGACGAGACCCGCCACTGGCCACCCTATTTTCCGGGCGAGGTCGGCTATTACTTCGCGGCCGCAAACCGCAACAAGCGCAGCCTGTCGATCGACCTCAAACAGCCCGAGGGCGTCGAGGTCCTGCGCCGGCTTGCAGCGAACGCCGACGTGCTGGTGGACAATTTCCGCGTCGGCGCGCTCGATGCGCTGGGCATAGGCTACGACGCGCTCGCGGCGATCAACCCGCGCCTGATCTACTGCGGCATCAGCGGTTTCGGGACCAGCGGTCCGCGCAAGCACGATCGCGCCAACGACATTTTCATGCAGGCCTTCTCCGGCAATATGAGCATTACCGGCGAGGAAGGCCGCGGACCGGTCAAGGCCGGGATTTCGCTGGCCGACGTGGGTGCGGGCATGTTCGGCGTGATCGGCGTGCTGCTCGCGCTGCGGGCGCGCAGCACGAGCGGCCGCGGCCAGCGCGTCGACACCTCGCTGATGGAAGGCCAGCTGGCGATGCTGTCCTACCACCTCACCTCTTTCTTCGCGACCGGTCGGCCGCCGGTGCGCCGCGGCGCCGCCTCGCAGCTGTCGGTGCCCTACCAGGCGTTCCAGGCCAAGGACGACTGGGTGGTGGTCGCCGCGTTCACCCAGCGCATGTGGCAGGGTGTGTGCACTGCGATCGAGAAACCGGAGTGGTTCGCCGACGAGCGCTTTTGCAGCTCCAACCAGCGCGCCGCCAACCGCGCCATCCTGATTCCGATGTTAGCCGAGGTGTTCGCCCTGCGCACGGTCGAGGAGTGGGTCGCGCGGCTGTCGGCGCAGGGCGTGCCCTGCACCTCGGTCAATTCCATCGACAAGGTCGTTCGCGACGAGCAGGTCATCGCGCGCGATATGATCGCGGAAGTCGAGCATCCGACCGCGGGGACGATCCGCATGGCAGGCCTGCCGGTGAAGCTCTCGGCGAACCCGGGCAGCATCAGGCGCCACGCCCCGCTGCTCGGAGAGCATTCGGCCGAGGTGCTGCGCGAACTCGGGCTTTCCGAGGAGCGCATCGCCGCGCTGCTCGCGCAGGGAATCGTCGGTGCGCCCGCCCAGGCGTGAGCGGATTTGACGGGCGGCCGGCCCTGCGCCGGCATGCTTTGCAAGGAACGGAGAACGTATGGCACTGCTGACTGAAGCGCTGAAGCAATACATCGGCCTGCAATCGGAAACCGAGACCGCCTGCGATCCGGTCGAGCGCGGCGCAGTGCGCCGCTACGCGCAGGCAATCATGGACGAGGACCCGATCTATTCCGAAGCTTGCGCGAACAACGCGCGCTTCGGCGGGCCGGTGGCGCCGCCTCTGTACCCGACGCACATGTTCCGGCGCGCGTTCGGCTCGCCCGACCCTCTGCAGCTGCGCGCGCGCGACCCGGATTTCGACGGCCTCAGCGCCACTTCCGCGCAGGGCCTGCCCGAGCTCGAACCGATCAAGCATCTCGCGCTGCTCAACGGCGGCTCGGAAATCGAGTTCTTCCGCTATGCCCGCCGCGGCGAGAGCGTGAAGCTCCAGTCGCGCTACGCCGACATCGTCGAAAAGGAGACGAGCAAGGGTCCGATGCTGTTCGTGACCATCGAGACCGAGTACCGCAACGGCGACGGCGAACTGCTGATGACCGTCCGTCGCACGCTGATCAGGAGATGAGCATGGCCATGGGCGGCCCGCGTTATTTCGAGGATGTCGAAGTCGGCACCGCGCTCGAGGTGCTGGAAAAAGGCCCGCTGACCACCGCGCATCTGATGCGCTGGTCCGCGGCGATGGAGAACTGGCACAAGATTCATTACGACAAGCCGTTCGCGATCGAGCACGACAAGCTGCCTGGGCTGCTGGTCAACGGGTCGCTGAAGCAGCAGTTCATCCTGCAATTGCTCAAGGACTGGGTCGGCCCCGCGGGGTGGGTATGGAAAGTGAGTTTTCAGTTCCGCGCGATGAATCTCGCTGGCGAGACGCTGTCCGTGTGGGGCAGGGTCAGCGCCAAGCGCGACGGACCCGGCTACGGCTTGGCGGACATCGATCTGGGCATCACCAACGACGCGGGCAAGGAGTCCACACCGGGCAAGGCGACGCTCGCCTTGCCCTATCGCGGCGGCGCGCCGGTGCCCTATCCATTCGTTCCGCCTCCCTCTGTTCCACAGCGATCCTGAACCCGCATTCCCCCGCTGTTTCTCCTCCATCACGCAACGGAGCGCAAACATGTCAGATCTACCCAAGTCAGTACGCATCAACGAAGAAGGGCCGCGCGAGGGCTTCCAGTTCGAGAAAGGCCCGATTCCGACGGCGCGCAAAATCGAACTGATCGACTCGCTCTCCAGAACCGGCCTGAAGCAGATCCAGGCCGTTTCATTCGTGCCGCCGAAAAACGTTCCCGGCATGGCCGACGCGGACGAGGTCGTCAAAGGCTTTACCCGCGCGCCCGGCGTGCGCTACACCGGGCTGTGGCTGAACGACAAGGGTTTGCAGCGCGCGCTGGCTACCGGCAAGCTCGATGTCAAAGGCTCGCTCTCTTTGACCGCATCGGAAAAATTCCTGCTGCGCAACCAGAAGCGCACGCTCAAGGAGAATATCGAGGCGCAGCACGCGCTCGTCAAGATGTACCAGGCGTACAAGGTGCCGGTCGAACGCGCCGGCTTGATGGCGGCGTTCGGCTGCAACTTCGAGGGCGACATTCCGATCCCACATGTCCTCGACCTGATCCGGCAGATGCTCGATATCGGCGCGCAATACCAGCTCGACATCAAAGTCGTTTCGCTCGCCGACACCATGGCCTGGGCGACGCCGCTGTCGATCAAGCGCATGGTGGGCGCGGTGCGGGAGAAGTTTCCGCAGCTGCAGATTTCGCTGCACCTGCACGACACGCGCGGCATGGGCATCGCCAACGCCTATGCCGGCCTGGAAATGGGCGTTTCGATTTTCGATGCGGCGGTCGCTGGACTGGGGGGGTGCCCGTTCGCCGCGCATAGCGGCGCCGCCGGCAACGTCTGCACCGAGGATCTCGTGTTCATGTGCGAGGAAATGGGCATAGAGACCGGCGTCGACCTGGACAAACTGATCGAGTCGGCGCTGCTCGCCGAACAGGTCGTCGGCCATCCGCTGCCGGGCTGCGTGATGAAAGGCGGCACCTTGGACCGGCTGCGGCAGAAGGTTCGCGAGGCGGCTTAGAGTTCCTTGCACAATGACAACTGCAGAAATTGTCATTCCGAGCAACGCGAGGAATCTGCTTTTCCTGGGCGATGTAAGAAGCAGATTCCTCGGCCGCTGGCCTCGGAATGACAGCTCATTTCGAAGTGGGCACTAAGGGAGAACGCGGATGCCTGCCGCATTGACGCTGGAACTGGGGAAATTCATCGCCGGGCTGCGCTACCGGGACATTCCCAAGGAAGCGATCACGTTCATACACGCGGGTTTTACCGACTGCGTCGGCGTGATGCTCGCGGGCGCGCGCGAACCCGCGCCGCGACTGCTGCGCGCCATGCTCGCGCCGGCGGGCGGGGAGGCGACGCTGCTGTTCGGCGCCGGCCGTGCGTCAGCGCCCGAGGCGGCCTGGATCAACGGCACTGCCGCGCATGCGCTCGATTTCGACGATGTCGCGCAGCGCGGCCATCCGAGCACCGTGCTGATGCCGGCGATTCTCGCCGAGGCCGAGGCGCTGGGTGCCGCAGGGGATGCGATGGTTCTCGCCTACGCCGCCGGGTACGAAACCTGGGCCGAACTGGTGCGGCGCGAGCCCGACCACCATCACAGCAAAGGCTGGCACCCGACCGGCATCTTCGGCGCCATCGGCGCCGCCGCGGCCTGCGCGTCGCTGCGCCGGCTGGACGCGCAGCAGGCGGCGCACGCGATCGCGCTCGGCGCTTCGCAAAGCGCCGGCCTGATGTCGAACTTCGGCACCATGACCAAGCCCTTTCACGCGGGGCGCGCCGCGCATGCGGGCGTGGTGTCGGCGCGGCTCGCCGGAAAAGGTTTCACCGCCGCGCTCGATGCGCTCGAGCACCCGCAGGGTTTTCTCGCCGCGGTATCGCCGGCGGGCAAAATGGACCTCGATTCGGCGATCGAGGCGGGCAGGGTGTGGAAGCTCGCGAAGAGCGGCCTGAGCGTCAAGAAATACCCCTTGTGCTTTTGCACGCACCGGGCGCTGGACGGCATGTTCGATCTGCTGCAGGCGGGCAAGGTCGATGCGGACCAGGTGCGCCGCGTGACCGTTTCCACCAGCCGGCGCAACGCCACCATCCTGCGCAACCACGCGCCGCAGACCGGCCTCGAGGCCAAGTTCAGCATGGAATTCGCCATGGCCTCGGCCCTGATCGCGGGGCGCGCGGGGCTCGCCGAGCTCAGCGACGCGTTCGTGCGCCGGCCGGAAGTGCAGGCGCTGATGCAGCGCGTGGTGGTGGAACCGGATGACCGCATGGACCCGCTGACCGGATACGCGATCTACGACGAGGTGACGCTCGAAACCGAGGACGGCACGCGCCCTGCGGTCCGGATCACGAAAGTGCGCGGCGGTCCGGATCTGCCGCTCAGTCGCGAGGAACTGTGGGCCAAATTCGAAGACTGCCTGCAGGTCGGCGCCGCGCGCGTCCCGGCGCGAAAGCTGTTCGACGCGCTGATGTCGCTGGAGCGCCTGCCGCAGGCGCGCGACCTTCCCGGCCTCAAGGCCGACTGAGCACGTCACCCGAAACCGTCATTGAAACCCATTAGGGCATCTCGAATAATCCAGATTATGTCATTCCGAGTGTCCCCCAAGAGGACTTCCTTCGGGGCGAAGCGAGGGATCTGCTTCTCATAGAGCGCAAGAAGCAGATTCTTCGGCCTTCGGCCTCAGAATGACAATTTTTAGAGGTCCCCGTTACTTAAACACAGCGACCAGGAGAAAACATTGGAATCGAACGCCGCCGACTCATCCGTGTACAAGCTGCCGCCCGAGATCCTCGAATATCAGGAGCTGGCCAAGCGCCTGGTGCGCGAGGAGTTGCTGCCGCTGGAGCAGGAGTTCCTGGCGCATCCGGGGCACGCCTACGGCGTCAAGGAAACCCTCAACCTGAAAGCGGTGTTCAAGCAGGAAGTGGTCGACCGGCTGATCCGGATCTCGCGCGACACCGGCTTGTGGTACCTGATGGTGCCCGAGGAGCACGGCGGCTCTGGGCTGTCGATGCTGGCGCAGGTGGTGATCCTCGAGCAGTTCATGTACACGGCCGTGCCGTTTCCGTTCGCCAACGTGCCCAACATCCTGTACGCATGCAAGGGCGAGCAGATCGAGCGCTTCCTCAAACCCGTGATCGAAGGCGAGAAGACCACCTGCTTCGCGCAGACCGAGCCCAACGCGGGCTCCGACCCGGGCGGCATGATGCAGACCAAGGCGGTCAAGGACGGCAGGCACTGGGTGCTGAACGGCACCAAGATGTGGATCTCGATGGCGGCGGAGTCCGACATCCTGATGGTGCAGGCGGTCACCGACGCGAACCTGCGCCAGCGCGGCGGCATCACCATGTTCCTGGTCGACCGCCATGCACCCGGCGTGCACGTCGAGGAACCCGGCCTCAGGACCTGGCTCGGGCCCAAGTCCGCGCAATACATCATCCGCTTCGAGGATTGCCGCGTGCCCGAGGAGAACATCATCGGCGAGGTCGGCAAGGGCTTCACCTTCGGGCAGAAGTGGCTTACCATCCACGACCGGCTGCTGCGCGGGCCCTATTGCCTGGGCAAGATGCAGCGCGCGCTCGACATGTCGGTCGACTGGGCCAAGCAGCGCACCACCTTCGGCAAGCCGATCTCCGAGCGCCAGTCGATCCAGTGGCGGCTGGTGGACATGTACATCGACATCATGGCGCTGCGCTCGATGACCTACGAAATGGCGGCGCGCGCCGATACCGGCGAGGACGTGCGCACCGAGGCGGCGCTGATCAAGCTTACTTCGACCGAGTGGGGCACGCGCTGCCTCGACTCGGCGATCCAGATCCACGGTGCCATGGGCGAGTCGCTCGATCTGCCGCTCACGCTGTTCTACCGCTATGTGCGCCACGCGCAGATCGGCGGCGGCACCAGCGAGATCCAGCGCATGCTGATCGCGCGCAAGCTGCTAGGTAAATGAATCAATCCCAACAGTCCGTTGAAAAGCATATTCATGTCATTCTGAGGAGCGCAGCGACGAAGAATCTGCTTTTGCAACTAATTGAATCGCCATAACAGCAGATCCTTCGCTGCTCTCAGGATGACATGAAAAGCTCATTGCGCAATGAATTTCACCGAACTGCCGATGCAGAACTGTGCGCTCCACCTCGTGATTGGATGTGACTTGTGATGACTCCGTTTCAGCCCGATGCGAAATGTCCCCTGGACGGCCTGGTCGTGCTCGATCTCACCCGCCTCGTGGCGGGCAATATGCTCAGCCTGCAGCTCGCCGACTTCGGCGCCGAAGTGATCAAGATCGAAGAGCCGGGCAAGGGCGACCCCTTGCGCGACTGGCGCGTGGAAGGCATCAGCGCTTACTGGAAAGTCTATGCGCGCAACAAGAAAAGCGCGACGCTCAATCTGCGCGAGGCCGAAGGCAAGGCGCTGCTGCTGCAGCTGGTCGAGCACGCCGACGTCGTGATCGAAAACTTCCGCCCGGGCACGCTGGAGACCATGGGTTTGGGTCCCGATGTGCTGCTCGCGTGCAACCCGGGCATCGTGCTGGTGCGCATTACCGGCTGGGGGCAGGACGGGCCCTACAAATTCCGCCCCGGTTTCGGCACGCTGGTCGAGGGCATGTCCGGCTTCGCCGCAAAGAACGGATTCGAGGACCGGGAACCGGTGCTGCCGCCGCTGGCGCTGGCGGACATGATCGCCGGGCTGTACGGCGCCTTCGCCGTGATGACCGCGCTGCGTTATCGCGAACACGGCGGCGCGGGCCAGGTGATCGACCTGCCGCTGCTCGATCCGATGTTCTCGGTTCTCGGTCCGGAGGCCGCGATCTACCGCCTGACGCACAAGATCAGGCCACGCACCGGCAGCCGCTCCAACACCGCATGCCCGCGCAACGTGTTCCCGACCAAGGACGGGCACTGGATTTCGATGTCGGCCTCGATGCAGGCCATGGTCGAGCGGCTGTACAAGGCGCTGGGCGTGCCCGAGATGCTGGACGACCCGCGCTTTCGCAGCAACGCCGACCGCGTGGCCAATGCCGCGGCGAGCGAAGTGCCGATCCGCGATTTCATTTCGGCACACACGCTCGAAGAAGGCATGGCCTTCTTCGAGAAGAACGAAATCACCGCCGCCCCCGTCTACGACATCGACCAGTTCATCGCCGATCCGCACGTGCAGGCGCGGCAGATCGTGGTGGACCTGCCCGACAAGGACATGGGCACGATCCCGATGCACGCGGTCGTGCCGCGCCTGTCCGCGTCCCCGGGCGCGCTGCGCCGCCCCGCGCCGGAGCTGGGCGAGCATACCGCCGAAGTGCTGGCGCGCGTCGGCGTCGACGCCGCCGCGCAGCAGGACCTGCGCCGGCGGAAAATCATTTGAATTCCAGGGATGCAGTTCTCTAAAGCTTGTCATTCCGAGGCTGGAGGCCGAGGAATCTGCTTTTTGATTGACGCAACAGCAGATTCCTCGCTGCGCTCGGAATGACAATTTGGAAGAGTCTCTTTAACACACACGAATCTGTAGCAAAGGAACAGCGATGACTGAGAACAGGAAACTGCCGATCTGGCGCTCGATGATGTTCGTGCCGGTGAACGTGGACAAGTTCGTCGAAAGCGCGCACAGGCGCGGCGCCGACGCGATCATCCTCGATCTCGAAGACAGCATCCTGCCGAAGGACAAGGAGCGCGCACGCACGCTCGTCGCCGCCGCGGCGACTAAGGTCGCGCGCTCCGGCGCGGACGTGGTGGTGCGCGTCAACCGGCCGTGGCGGCTGTGCCTGCGCGACCTGGAGGCGGTGGTGAGCCGCGAAATCTGCGCGTTGATGCTGCCCAAGGCCGAGAGCGCCGAGCATGTGCACATGATCGCCGAGGTGCTGGACGAACTCGAGGCGGAGCGCGGCCTGCCGCAGGGCCACACGCGGCTCGTGCCCATGATCGAGAGCGCGGGCGCTTTCTTCCGCATGCAGGAGATCGCGGCTTCGCATGCGCGCGTCGTCGGGCTGACGCTGGGGGCCGAGGATTTCGCGCTGTCGGTGGGCATGGTGCCGGAAGCGGAGGGCCTGTTCTACCCGAAGCAGCAGATCGTGATCGCGGCGCGCGCCGCGGGCGTGCTGCCGCTGGGCTTCATCGGCACGGTCGCCGATTTTAAAGACCTGGATGCGTTCCGCGCCACCGTGCGCCGCTCGCGCCGCCTGGGCTTCATGGGCGCATCGGTGATCCATCCCTCGCAGATCGCGATCCTGAATGAGGAGTACAGGCCGTCGGAGCAGGAAGTGCAGCAGGCGCGCAAAGTGGTCACGGCGTTCGACAAGGCCGCCGGCGGCAACCAGGGCGCGATCGAGGTCGACGGCAAGATGGTCGACATCCCGGTGGTCGAGCGCGCCCGGGCGACGCTCGCGCGGCACGAGGCGATCGAGCAGCGGGCGACGGCGCGCAGCTAGACCGTTTGGCCTAATCCGCCCTCTGCGACGTGCACCGCGGGGCGGAGGTGGTACCGATTGACGCATCCCCTGGCTGCTGCCGTACTGACTCATTTGACGCTGGAAGACAAGCTCGCCGGCCAGAAGCAGATCAAGGCCCTCGAAGCCCAGCGCAACCAGAAGCGGCGCACGCTGTTCGACGCGCAGGATCAAGTGGACAGGCAGCGTGATGAGTTGATCGGAAAAATCGAGGGGAAACTCCAACAACGGCGATCCACAACGGAGCTTTTCACCATTCGCTGGCTGATGGCCTGATGCCTTGTTCGCCCGGCTCGACAGGGTAGCGCCCCGGCTATTAAACACTGAAGTCTGACGGCGCCAGCGGCTTCAGAGTACACTTCCGAGTCATGGACTTTGTTGACCTGTTAAAGCGTCCCGAAGGCAAGACGCTGGAGTTCAAGCGCGATCTCTCGTCCCCGGACGGAGTGTTGCGATCCATCGTTGCGTTTGCCAACACGGCGGGCGGTACGCTGCTCCTCGGGGTGGAGGACAAGACGCGGCATGTGCGTGGTGTGCAGGACCCGCTGGCGCTGGAAGAACGCCTGGCGAATGTGATCAGCGACAGCGTCGTTCCGCGTCTGGTTCCGGAACTGGAGATACTGCCTTGGCGCCGCACCCACGTCCTGGCCGTGCAGGTGTATCCGAGCCCGAGCCGTCCCCATTACCTCAAGCGCGCGGGTCTCGATAGCGGCGTCTATGTTCGCGTGGGTTCCACCAACCGCCGGGCCGACCGTGACATGATCGAAGAACTGCGCCGATTCGCCCGGGGTGAGGCCTACGACGAGCAGACGATGCCTGAATTCGACTCTGAAGCGCTCGACTTCCGAGTCGCTTCCGAGTCGTTCGCGCCGGTGCGCAGGTTAAGACGAGCGGATCTCGAAACCTTGCGCCTGGTGGCAAAGCACCAGGGGCGAAAAGTGCCTACTGTCGGCGGCATGCTGCTGTTCGGCAAGCAGCGCGAACGTCTCTTTCCCGATGCCTGGATTCAGGCCGGTCGTTTCCGCGGGGTGGACAAGGCACACATCGCCGACAGCGTGCAAATCAAGAGCCATCCGGTACAAGCCGTGGAAGAAGCTATCGCTTTTGTCCAAAAGCACTCCTTGCGCGCGATGGAGATCGGCGCGGTACGTCGCAAGGAACGCTGGAATCTGCCGCCGTCCGCGGTACGCGAGGCAGTCATCAATGCCGTGGCCCATGCCGACTATGCGCAGCGCGGCGCCCCCATCCGGCTTTCCATCTTCGACGACCGCCTTGAAGTGGAGAATCCGGGGCTGCTTCCGTTCGGTTTGACGGTGGAAGATCTGCGCCGCGGCATCTCCAAACTGCGTAATCGTGTCATCGGCCGGGTGTTCCACGAACTGGGATTGATCGAGCAGTGGGGCAGCGGCATCCAGCGCATGACGGCCGCCTGCCGCGAGGCGGGACTGGCGGCGCCCGCGCTGGAGGAAATGGGCACGAGTTTTCGCGTCACCCTGCTTACGGCACGTACCGGCGCACCCCGCGTCGACGACACCGACCAGGCGATCCTGGATGCCATGGCCGGCGACAAAGGCCTCTCGACCCAGGAGATCGCTACGGCTATCGAATTGACCGCGCGCGCCACCCGCACTCGCCTGCGGAAGCTCGTGGAACACGGCTTGGTGCGGGAAGTTGGCACGAGCCCGCAGGATCCGAAGCGGCGCTACTTCCGGGCGAGATAAGGAGAACGACGAGGCATGAGCACGCAGACGCTACTCGCGAGAGGATAAATATGACCGAACCCACCATCATCTGCCCCAACTGCAAGACGGAAATCAAACTCACCGAGTCGCTGGCCGCGCCGTTGATCGAGGCCGTTCGAAGGCAATATGAACAGCAGCTCACGCAGAAGGACAGCGACATCGCCAAGCGCGAGCAGGCGATGCGCGAAAAGGAAAAGCAGCTTGCGCAAGCCAAGACCGCTCTCGATGAACAGGTGGCCAACCAGGTTGAGGAGCAACTGAAAAAAGATCGCGCAAGAATTGCGGCAGATGAGGCCAGGAAGGCCAAGCAGGCAGCGGCAACCGATCTGGAGCAGAAAGCGCGGGAGCTAACCGATCTTCAGGAGGTTTTGAAAGAGCGCGATAAAAAGCTGGCCGAAGCGCAAAATGCGCAGGCTGAACTGATCAAGAAACAACGCGAACTCGATGACGCCAAACGCGAAGTCGAACTGACCGTTCAAAAACGCATACAAGAGGGCCTTGCCGTTACCCGACAAGAAGCAAAGAAGGAAGCGGAAGACGCGTTGAATCTCAAGGTGAAGGAGAAGGACCAGACCATCGCTTCGATGCAGCAAAAAATCGAGGAGCTTAAACGGCGGTCCGAACAGGGCTCGCAGCAATTGCAGGGCGAAGTGCTGGAGCTGGAGCTTGAGGACCTATTGCGCAGCAAATTCCCCTTCGATTCCATCGAGCCTGTGCCAAAGGGCGAATTTGGCGGAGATGTGCTGCAGCGCGTTGTTAGCACGGGCGGCCAAGCCAGCGGGACCATCCTGTGGGAATCGAAACGCACCAAGAACTGGAGTGACGGCTGGCTCACCAAGCTGCGCGAGGACCAACGCACTGCAAAATCGGAAATCGCCGTGATCGTGAGTCAGATACTGCCGAAAGGCGTTGAAACCTTTGAAATGGTAGACGGCGTCTGGGTGACGCACCCACGCGCAGCGCTGCCAGTGGCGGCGATCTTGCGCCAGTCGCTGCTAGAGGTGGCCCTTGCGCGCCAGTCGTCTGAAGGGCTGCAAACCAAAACCGAAATGGTTTACCAATACCTTACCGGCCCACGTTTTCGCCAGCGGGTAGAGGCCATCGTCGAGGCGTTTTCCACCATGCAGGAGGACCTGGACAAAGAGCGCAAGGCGATCATGAAACAATGGGCCAAGCGGGAGGAGCAGATTGAGCGCGTGATGGGCGCAACGGTCGGTATGTATGGGGATCTGCAGGGAATCGCGGGGAAGTCGTTGCAGGAGATTGAGGGTCTCGAAATGAAGGCACTGGGCTTCGATGAGGGCAAATCCTAAAAAAAATTCGATTACTGGAATGATCCATGACAACCATTAAAGCGCCAGCGTCGGCGTTGCACGAGATTCTCAAGTGGGCGGCCAATCGCCCCGTTTGGCAGCGCGATGCGCTGAGGAGGATCATCGCGCAAGGGGCGGTTAACAATTCTGACTGCGCTGGAGCAGTTTCGCCTGATCGCGGCGGACCTGGGTTCGCAGCAGGAAGAACCGGGCTGATCGAATTGGCAGAGATTAGGTGATCGGTGTATTCGTGGGGTTCCACATTGTGTCATTCCGAGCAAAGCGAGGAATCTGCTTTTCATATAGCGCAAGAAGGAGATTCTTCGGCCGGAACCTGCCCCGAGCGTAGCCGAGGGGGCCTCAGAATGACAAGTTTTAGAGGTTCCCGTAAGAAAGCGCGGAAAAATGGTCAACACACAAGCGAGCGGATCCGGAGACAACAGCGTGCGACAGCCCTGGCTGCCAGAAAAATGGGATAGAGAAGTGGACGTGGTGGTCGTCGGTTTCGGCGGCGCCGGGGCGGCGACGGCGATTACGGCGCATGAGCTCGGCGCCACGGTCCTGATCCTGGAGAAGGCGCCCGAGGGCGAGGAGGGCGGCAACACGCGGGTGGCCGCGCAGGGCTATCTCAATGTATCGGACGTGGGCAAGGCAGCCGTCTATCTGGAGGCGATGTGCGGTCCCTATGCCGTTCCCAGGGAGATGGTCCGGGCGTGGGCGGAGGAGATGAGCCGGAACAACGACTGGCTGCTGAGCATCGGCGGCGATCCGCGGGAGCATCAGTTCCAGCCCGCGTGCATCGAGTTCCCGGATCTTCCCGGTGCGGACTGCGTGCACAAGTTCCACCACGGCGACATCGTGGGCTATTCCAATACCTGGAATTTCCTCGAACGCGCGGTGAAGCAACGGCCGATCGACATCCTCTACGAGGCTCCCGCGCGCGAGTTGGTTCAGGACGGCATCACCAGGGAAATCCTCGGTGTCCGCGCCGAGCAGGGTGGAAAGCCGGTCTGGGTCAAAGCGCGCAAGGCCGTCGTGCTCACCTGCGGCGGTTTCGAGAACAACCAGGAGATGATCAGAAACTATCTTCCCGGCCTTGCCTGCTGCCACACCTCGGGTACGCCTTATAACGAGGGCGACGGCATCAGGATGGGCCAGACCGTCGGCGCGGACCTGTGGCACATGAACAACTACGCCGGCCCCTCGATGGCGCTGAAGGTGCCCGAATACAAGACGACCTTCTCGATGACGCCGCTGCATTTCGACCAAGAGCAGCCGGGCGGGATGATCGTCGTCGGACCCGACGCGAACCGGTTCGGCGATGAAAAGCTCAGGACCCTGCATGGAAAAATCCGGAAGCACGGCTACTGGGCTCCCCTGCCTGCGCTGTGCCCGATGTTCATGGTGTTCGATCACGCGCTGTTCACGGCCGGTCCCCTTTACGACAAAGAGCCGGTCAAGAGCTGGGGCCGGGTGGTCGAGCGCTACGATTGGAGCGAGGACAACCGCGCGGAATTGAAGCGCGGCTGGATCAAGCAGGCCGCGACGCTGGCGGTCCTGGCGCAACGCGTCGGACTGGATCCGGCGGCGCTCGAGGCGTCGGTCGAGCGCTGGAACGCGCACTGCGACAGCGGAACAGACCCGGACTTCGGCCGCAGCAAAATGCTGGTTCCGTTGCGCGAGCCGCCCTTCTATGCGATCGAGCTGTCGCCGTCGATGCTCAACACCCAAGGCGGGCCGCGGCGCAACGAAAAGGGCCAGATCGTCCGGCCCGACAGCACGCCCATCCCGCGGCTGTACAGCGCGGGCGAACTCGGATCGATCTACAGCTACCTGTATCAGGGCACCGGCAATATCGGCGAATGCCTGGCGTTCGGCCGCATCTGCGCGCGCAATGCGGTCGCGCAATCGCCCTGGGACGGAAAAACATGAAGCCGCGCACCGGTCCGCTCACCAATCTGCGCGTCCTCGACCTGGGGACTATTTTCGCCGGGCCGATGATAAGCGCGCATCTCGGCGACCTGGGCGCCGAGGTGATCAAGATCGAGCCGCCGCGCGGCGACGACGTGCGCCGCCTCGGCACGGTCAAGGACGGCGTCGGACTGTGGTGGAAGGTGGTCTCGCGCAACAAGCGGCTGGTGGCGATCGACCTGACCAAACCCGAGGGCGCGCGGATCCTCGAGCGCCTCGCGCGCGATGCCGACATCGTCGTCGAAAACTACCGCCCCGGAAAAATGGAGGCCTGGGGTCTGGATTACGCCAGCCTTTCCGCCGCGAATCCGCGCCTGATTCTGTTGCATATCAGCGGCTACGGCCGCAGCGGACCGTACCGCGATTACCCCGGTTTCGGCACGCTGGCGGAAGCGTTCAGCGGCTTCGTCTACACCAACGGCCAGCCGGACGGCCCGCCGACCCTGCCTTCGTTCCCGGTCGCCGACAGCGTCGCGGCGCTGGTGGGCTGCTATTGCGTGCTCGCGGCGGTGCACGAGCGCGAGAGCTCCGGGCGCGGGCAGGAGATCGAGCTGAATCTGTACGAATCGCTGATGTCGCTGATGGGCAATATGGTGATCAATTACGACCAGACCGGCGAGATCATGCAGCGTCGCGGCAACCGCTCCAAGAGCAGCGTTCCGCGCAACGCCTATCCCACCGCCGACGCGCACTGGGTCGTGGTGTCGTCCACCACCGACGCCACGGCGCGGCGCCTGTTCCGCGCGATCGGGCGCGACGATCTCGCCGACGATCCGACGCTGGCGACCAACGTGCTGCGCGCCGTGCGCGCGCAGGAGCTCGACGACATCGTTGCCGCATGGATGATCCGGCACACGCAGGCAGAAGCGCTTGGAATTTTGCACCAATGCGATGTCGCCGCCGGGCCGATCAACGACGTCGCGCAGTTTTTCCGGGATCCGCACGTCGTCGATCGCGGCAGCATCGCGACGCTCGACGATCCGGACTTCGGCAAGGTGCGCATACCCGGCATCGCCCCGCATTTTTCGCGCACGCCCGGCGATATCCGCTGGGCGGGACGCAAGGCGATCGGCGCCGATACCCGCAGCGTGCTGCGCGACTGCGGCTATGCCGACGCCGAAATAGACAGGCTGGCGCAAGACGGCGTCATCGCCGTACCGTGACGGCTTTTGACTGGGAAGGTGCGCTATCTGCAATACGCGCGGCTGCAGCGGGCGCGCGTCGCGTATAGTTCGGGGCTCGAATCGAGGAAAATAAGCAATGACTGACAAGAAAAGCTTGAGGCGTGACACCATTGCCACGCATGCCGGGCGCGATCCGCAGCGCTACGACGGGCTGGTGAACACGCCGGTATTTCGAGGTTCCACGGTGCTGTTCCCCGACGTGAAAACGTATGAAGGGCGCGACCCCGACGATTACAAAGTCATGCGCTACGGCATCTACGGCACGCCCACCACGTTCGCGCTGGAAGAGGCTGTGGCGCAGCTCGAAGGCGGACACGCGGCAGTGGCGCTGCCCTCGGGTCTGGCCGCGATCGTCGCCGCGCTGGCTGCGTTCGCGCGCAGCGGCGCGCATTTGCTGATCGTCGACTCGGTCTATCAGCCGACGCGCAATTTCTGCGAGCGGCGGCTGCGTCCCCTGGGCGTCGACGTCGAATACTACGACCCGACCATAGGCGCGGGCATAGACCGCCTGATCCGCCCCGAGACGACGGCGGTGTTCTGCGAGTCGCCCGGCTCGCTCACCTTCGAAATGCAGGACATACCCGCGATCGCTGCGGTGGCGCATGCAAAAGGCGTGGCGGTGATCGCCGACACCACCTGGGGCACACCGTATTTTTTCCGCGCATTCGAGCACGGCGTCGATATCTCGATCCACGCCGGCACCAAGTACATCGCCGGGCATTCGGACGTGATGATGGGCATCGTCGTCACCAACGAACGGCACTGGCTCCCCGTGCGCCGTGCCGTCGCCGACTACGGCTACTGCGTAAGCCCGGACGACTGCTATCTCGCGCTGCGCGGCTTGCGCACCATCGGCGTGCGCATGCGGCAGCAGCAGCAGAATGCGCTCGTGATCGCGCGCTGGCTGCAGGCGCGGCCGGAGGTGCTGCGCGTGATCTACCCGGCGCTGGAAGATGATCCGGGCCACACGATCTGGAAGCGCGATTTCAGCGGCGCGGCCTCGCTGTTCGGCGTGATCCTCAAGCCGGCGAGCGACCCGGCGGTCGCGGCGCTGATCGACGCGCTGCAATTGTTCGGCATCGGATCGAGCTGGGGCGGTTTCGAAAGCCTGGCGATTCGCGCCGACCCGGGCAAGCTCCGCAGCGCGACCCGATGGAATCCGGGCGGGCCGCTGTTGCGCCTGCACATCGGGCTGGAAGATCCGGACGACCTGATCGCCGACCTGGAGCAGGGCTTGGCACGGATGAAGCAAGCCGGTTGACGGTGGCGTTTGCGGGATCTGCCTGGGGCCGAGGAATTCACAGGGACTGGACGACAATTGGCGGCTTGAACGCCTATAACGCTACAAAAGGCATAGACATGGATTTTCAACTCAAAGACGAACAGAAGATGCTGGTCGAACTGGCTGGGCGCATGGGACGCGAGGAGTTCGCGCCCAAGGCCGCGCGCTGGGACCGCAATCACGAATACCCGCACGAGAACGTCGCGGCGCTGCGCCGCGCCGGACTGCTCGGGATGACCATCCCGAAAAAATTCGGCGGGCCCGAGCGGCCGCTGATCGACGTCGTGCTCGCGATCGAGCAAATCGCCTCGCACTGCGGGGTGACCGGGCGCATCGTGGTCGAGACCAATATGGGCGCGCTGGGCTGCGTCATGGCCTACGGCACCGAGGCGCAGCAGCGCGAGATCGCGCGCCGCGTGCTGGAGGAGGGCGACAAGCCGGCGATAGGCATGACCGAGCCGGGCGCGGGCACCGATCTGACCGCGCTCAAGACGACGGCGGTGGAGCGCGGTGCGGGTTACGTGCTGAACGGGCGCAAGCACTGGATCACCGGCGGCGGCGTGTCGAAGACCAATCTGATTTTCGCGCGCATCCTCGACAGCACCGGAGGCGACCAGGGGATCGGCGGCGTCCTGGTGGACCTGGGAACGCCGGGCTTCTCCATCGGGCGGGTGGAGGATGCCATGGGCTTGCGCGGGATTCCCGAGGCCGAGCTGATATTCGATGACTGCGAGGTGCCTGCCGCCAACCTGGTGGTGCGCGATCCCAAGGACGGCTTCAAGATGCTCATGAACGGCTACAACGCGCAGCGCATCGGCGCTTCCGCGGTCGCGCTCGGCATCGCGCAAGGGGCGCACGACCTGGCGCTGGACTACATGGGCCAGCGCGAAGCGTTCGGGCACAAGCTCAGGGATTTCCAGGGACTGGACTGGATGATGGCGGAGAGCGAGATCAAGCTCGAAGCGGCGCGGCTGCTGATTTACCGCGCGGCCTGCAATGCGCGCCTCATTCGGAACAACGTGATGTTGCCGCAGATGAAGGAGGCGTCGATCGCCAAGGCCTACACCGGTCACGCGTCGTTCGAGGTGGTGAGCGAATCGCTGCAGATGTTCGGCGCCGCCGGCTATTCGCGCGACCTGCCGCTGGAGCGCATGCTGCGCGACGTGCGCATGTTCCAGATCGGCGGCGGCACCTCGCAGGCTCAGCTCAACATGATCGCGCGCGGCCTGTTCCCGCCGCACTAGGCTTCGCGGGCGCGGGGAGGCGCCTCAATTTATCGTCGAACTGGCCGGGGCCATGCAATCTCCGGTTTCCGATGTGCCAACGCTGCAGCGATGCGGATGGGGACGTCAGCCTATCGGCAGACTCCGGCCGAGGCGGAAGCGGACGAAGAGATTGCGGATGATCTCTCCATTGGCCGCTCGCCGTTCTGCCCGTTCGAGCGGCGCATCGATTTGACGCATCGGCAAATTCCGTTCACCATCCGCCAATGATAAATATTCGGCGATTCCTCTTGGTGCTTTCGATCGGATTCGCCTGTTCGATTGTCTTGCACAACGCCTTCGCGGTCACTTTTCCTGACAAGCCGCCAAAGTCAGATTTCTTTGTCGACGAGGCGAACCTGCTCAAGGCGGATGCGCGAAAAGCAGTCAACGACACCGCTCTCGCCTTGCTGCAACAAGAACAGATCCCGCTGTTTGTCGTCACCATACCGTCATTGTCGTCCCACGAGGGCAGCGCGCTCGGCATCGGGGGCTACGCGACCCAGTTGTTCGACCATTGGGGTATAGGTTCGCAGGAGCGCAATTACGGCATGTTGCTGCTCGTGTCCGTCGGCGATCGCAAGGCGCGCATCGAATTGGGGAAGGGCTTCGGGCACAAATACGATGGACAGGCAAACGACATCATGCAGTCACTTATCGTCCCGGCGTTCCGGCGTGGCGATTTTCAGACCGGGATTACCGACGGCGTGCGCGGTATGGATGCCATGGCGCGCGGACTACAGCTACCAAAGGCAACAGCGCCGTGGTGGTTCTGGCCGCTCCAGATCGGTGTCGTTATATTCCTGGGATTCGTTATCTATAACCTGTTCAAGACCGGCCGCTCAGGATGGGCGTGGGCGCTGATTGCGTTCATCGCCGTGGCGCTCTTCTTTATTCTGCGTTCCGCCGCGAGATCCGGCGGTTCGGCGGGTGGCTTCGGCGGCGGTTCGTCCGGCGGCGGCGGCGCGACCGGATCTTGGTAGACGCAAGACAATGAAAACCGCGAGCTCTGCATTCAGCACCGAGGATAAGCAAGCCGTAGAAACGGAGATCGCCGAGGCCGAGAAGCGGACGTCCGGCGAAATCGTCGCTGTCGTGGCCACCGTATCGGGACGCTACGATCGCGCCGAAGACATATTCGGGCTGTTGTTCGCCCTGATTGCATTGTCGCTTGCCTGGATCTTGTTTCAGGACA
>Ga0307377_10002626_pt1 | contig 20999 bp, 19 predicted proteins | sample TR3MG_FD_202535 | JGI IMG/M metagenome (GOLD analysis project Ga0307377, IMG submission 202535) | Soil microbial communities from Risofladan, Vaasa, Finland - TR-3 | ecosystem: Environmental > Terrestrial > Soil > Coastal area > Acid sulfate soil | place: Finland: Risofladan, Vaasa | collected...
CCACTACACTTCATGGAATGTATTTAACAGCACTGGCAACTAAAAAGGGTGTTGTGGATTCAGGAACATCTTTAAAAAACCAAGTAAGGGCTGCAATTGATGAGGCAGAAGTAGATGCAGTAATTGATAATAGATAAGAAATGGATATCGTAGAAATTAAATTTGGTTTTATGGCTGTTTTGTCAATAATCTCTGGCGTTGTCGGAGCTGTTGGCTTTTGGTTTGCAATAAAAGGAAGGCTAGATTTACTTAAACAACAAGTTGAGACACTTCAAAACGACAAGAAGATAGCTCACGAAAGAATTAGTAAGTTGAGTATAAAGGTTGATCAAGTTGAGAAGTATGGTCCTGAAATTAAGCTTGAACTTAAAGAGATGGAATTAAGACTTACAAACATAATTACGAAGTCAATACACGATATTAGAAAAAGAGATGAGTGATGGAAGAACCATATCGCAAAGACTGATTAATATCAGCGTGATCCTTGGTGCTGTAATAGCAATACAAGGTGCTTTGTCTTGGGTATTCAAGGACAAAATTGATGACTATATTTTAAGCACTGCTACCAAAGATCAGCCCTCAACTAGAACTGATCTTTCTAAGGAAATGAATATACGAAAAGAGCTTGTTGTTATTGAGATTGGGAATATGTATCGAGAGTTCAAAGACGCTCAAAAAAACATTCAATCATTCAATGAAACCTGGATTCCTTACCTTGAAAAGGAAAAGCTAGTATTTCATGTTGGATTTTTTGCAGACATAGACAGTAAAGGAAATGTCAAAATTAAGTATCGAGATTTCGATGGAGAAGAGTACAGATCCTGGCATGATGAACAGGGCTGGTATTATATGAAACAAGGATATAGATTTTACAAGTGATGAAAATAAAAAAGACATTTATCGGATGGAGCAACATCAAGTGGTTAGTGAAAGAGATTATGAATCTTTATTCAGATCACCCATCTTACTTCTCTAAAAAGAGAGTTGAATCTGGTGTTGCTTTTGTAATAGCTCAATCAGGAATGGTTGCCTATTTGGTTAAAAGAATAGACACTATGGATATTTACGAATTCCTTATGTGGGCCGGGGCTGAGTTTCTTATCGCAGGATATACTATCAGTCAGATCCAAAACGAAAAAAAAATTCCTAAGCAATGAATCCATTAAAGTATTTCACCAGGATAAAAGTTATTCAGGCATTAGCATTCTTGCTGATCCCAGTAATACTCATGCTTGTTAATGGAGGAATACTTAAAAGCATTTCAGCTTACGCGAACTACACTCCAATGACATTTGCCCTGACGCTATCTTTAGCCGGGGCTTTATTTATGTATGATGGTTTTGTTGAAAGAAGTAGGTGGTATAATATGCTTCTTGCTCTTGGATTGTTTGGAGTCGTTCTCTTTAATCATTTGACCTTTCCAGTCATCCATTACATTTTTGCAGGAGCGTTCTTCCTTGGGTCTATCTTCTGTATGATTTACTTCAGTAGTAAAAAGGAGAGATGGTTCAAAATCATATTCTCTATATTTGTTCTTTTTGGAATGATTGGTTGTTTCATTTTTCATTGGTACTCAATATTCTGGGGAGAATGGATTGGAATGTTGCCGATATCATTGCACTTTATTTTAGAAGCCACAGGTAAAATTGATTAGTATGAGATTATTGTTCGCCATATCGTTTTTATTGTTAATCGCTTCCTGCCAAACACCGCAGGAATTATTTGATAGTGGAATAACGAAGATTGAGAAAGCAATTGATAGAGATCCTAATTTAGCTTTCCCAACGGATACAATACGTGTAACTGAGTACGACACAATACCAGGTGCAGACGGAAAGGATTCATTAATCATCCAAACGAATACGATCAAGGTTCCATGTGACTTTACTCTTAAAGATCTCCAGGATCTTAAATCAAAAACAAGTCGTGAGCTACGATATGAAAAAAGAATGGCAAAAGATTCTCTTAGGCATATTGAAAAGATGTATAAGCTTGAGACTAATCGATTACAAGATTCTCTGAATGCTCTGAAAAAATTAAACAAGGAAATAACAAAAAGGCTTGATGATGCGAATAACGCTGCTGTTAAACTAGCCAAGGAAGATACGAAGCAACAAAAAGGAAGTTGGTTCCAACGCCAGATGGGAAAGATCTGGTGGTTATTATTAATAATTGGATTGGTGGCAGGGCTCTTTATCAGGAGCTGGATACCTAAAATACCTAACCCTTTTAAACAGAAACAAGATGGATAGACCTACAATTGAAGAGATTCACAAAGTAATGAGACAATCAGATATGGTTGTTTTTGAACGACCTTTTGACGTTACCCTTGGTGGAATAAGAACAAAAGACAATGCATCGAACAAGTTTAATGACTGGCTCTTTGCTTCCATGTTTACAAGTAAAGGTGGAATAATTAGTGTGGTATGTGAAGGTACTACTGATGCCGGGCTTTACTATCGATTAAAGCCAATGCACATTGATGGGACTGCTATTATTCAACACGGCGTTCAGCATAGAGGTGCTTACACCTACATGAAGAAAGGTGGTCATAATGGACAAGAAGCCTTCCGTCAAACTGGAAAAATGAAATACTGGAGGGATGCAGATCGAGATAAGTATCTTGAGTTTGATGGTCCTGAAGAAGAAGCAATCTACAATACTAATGGTCATGACATGGGAACTGTTGGAAACGACGTTAACAATTGGTCTGCCGGGTGTTGGGGAGCTGTAAATGATAATATGGAACTACTGTACCTAATGGCACAAGTTCAAGAAGCCCACGGAAATGGGAACAAGTTTAGTTATGCGATGCTCCATGAGGATGCGTTCCAGGCTAAGTAAATAAATTTCCATAGAAACAAGAAACAAGAGAACAGATTATTTCGTTCTTTGTATATTGACGTATTAAAGTACATTATGTTTGTCAACACTAAACAATTCTCCCCAGTGGTGAATAATGGTTTGACCACTGCTAATCCGATCTCATACGAGTATCGGGCTTGGTGGATAGAACAGAAACGTAGATGCCTTGAAGGTTATACAGTGGGTGGAGTTTACATCACTGGAGACTATTACTGGTATCTTAATTTCTGGAAGATCCGTGGAAAAGACCCTAAAACTGGAAGGAAGACTCTGATCTCACCAAGGTTCCTTGATATGGACCACCATTATTTTCTTGCTGTTGAAGCTGCAAGGAATGCTGGTAAACATTTGGTTGTGGTAAAGGCTCGTCAGAAAGGTTTCTCTGAAAAACATGCAGCATTGCTTGGTAAGGAATTCACATTCTTTCCTCACTCACAAGCAATCATTACGGCAGGTGAAGAGAAATATTCGAACGCGACAATGAGGATGTGTCTTCGTGGACTCAACTCCTTAAAGGAGACTGAGTTTTTCAAGAGAAGACAGCCAGATAAACTTGACTATGTGATGGCCAGGTTCAAAGAGATCACAAACGGTGTTCCTCATTGGAAAGGAATTCAAAGTGAGATCTATAACATCACATCGAAGAACAATCCACAAGCGACGATCGGTAAATCTCCCTCTCTTATTATTTTCGAGGAGGCAGGAAAGTTCCCTGGATTAATTGATTCTTTCAAATACATTCAGCCGGCACTTGAAGCTGAAGGAGGAGAGAAGACTGGATTTGCTATTATCGTTGGAACTGGAGGGGACATGGAGAAAGGTGCTGCTGAATTAGAACAAATGTTCTACAATCCAGACGCATACGATATGATGGCGTTCGACAATGAGTATGAGGCTGATGGAGGAGACGACAAAATTGGATACTTCTGTCCTGCATGGAAATACAAGATGGTTGATTCTGAAGGAAACTCGCTTAAAGCAGAGAGTCTTGATTATATCAATGGAAAACGTGAAGCCGCTAGAAAATCCAAGAAGGTTGATGATTTTGTAAATACAATCACTCAGGATCCAATTGTTCCAAGTGAGGCATTTATGAGGACTGGTGGAAACATGTTTAACCAGGCATTACTTAATCAACAGTACGCGAGACTTCGAAATAACAAGAAGTTGTCGAACCTTCCAGATAGAGGAAGACTTGTTTGGGTTAAGAATGAACTTGGAAAGATTGTTGATGTCAAGTTTATTCATGATGCTACCGGATCACTTTTGATAATGGAGCATCCTGATAAAGATGAAATGGGCCAAACATTCCTTAACCTTTATGTTGCAGGAACCGATTCATACGATAAGGATGAGGCACAGAGTTCAGACTCGAAAGGATCCTGCTCTATGTACAAGATGTTTAAAGATGTGAATTCTACATCGAACATGTTTGTTGCCAGGTACACTGAAAGACCAAAGACCGCTGATATCTTTTACGAGGAGACTGCAAAGTTGTGTATGTATTACAAGGCTCCAAATCTGATTGAGTGGTCAAACATTTCAATCTTCAACTGGTACAAGAACAATGGGTTCGAAGGATACCTAAAGGAGCGTCCTCAAATTGCTTATGCAAATGTGAAGGACAGCAAGATGAACAATAAGTACGGTGTGGATCCAGGAACTAAAACAGAATGGATGATCATGTATCGAGATTACATTGAAGATTATTGCGATGTAATGTATGACATGCACCAAATCGATAGAGCAATTAAGTTCAGAAATGAAAAGAACTACAACTGTGATGTCACTATATCTTCCGCGTTAGCAATATGCCACGCGAAAGACAACGTTAATATTAAAGCCAAGGGAGAGTCTGTTGGAAATAAGAAAGAAGAATTTTTCCACTTTAAAAGTAACCAAGGAAGAATAACACAAAAATTTTAAAAAGAAATGGCGTTACCAAATCAAAATATCCCTGAGCATATGAAGGACAAAGTCTGGATGCAACGGTGTGCTGGAGCTATTGTAAACATGTCTTTTGCCAGTAATACTGCCAAAGCAAAAGATAAGTTCTGTTACGATATCTATAACGGAGTACAAAACGAAGCTGACTTTGATTACCTTAGAAAAGTAGACGACTATGAATATCCTGCAAAGATTAGGTTTATTCCATTACTTAGACCGAAATTCGACAGACTAAGAGCTGAAGAAACAAAACGTCCATTCAACTGGAGAGTTTTTACTATTGATAGTGACTCTGTAAACGATAAGAGCCAGAAACGATTCGAGAAGATTGTTTCAACAATGGCCGCTAAAAAGAAAGAGCTTGGGCTTCAATACAAACAGGCTCTTCAGAATATTGAAGACATTCAAGCTGAGATAAATAATGCTAGGCAAAAGGCAACTGAAGAAGTTGGTCAAGTTCCATTTGATCTTGAACAAAAGCTTAGACAGGCTGAACGCGAACTTACAATGGGTAAGTATGTAATATCTCACGAAAACCTTATTACAGACAAAGAGCTCCAGGGAATTGAAACCTATTTCAAATACAAGTTCAAGGACTTCCTTGAAATAATGGCTGAAAAAGGAATCAAGTTTCTTATGGCCACTCAAAATATTAAGGATGTTTTCAATCTTGGATTTGAAGATAAGCTTGTAGTTGATAAAGAATATTATTTCTGCGACTGGGAGGACTCAATGAATAGCGAGGATCCAGAATTCAGAAAGGTTAATCCGCTAGGATTTTACTATGCTGGAGACAGCCAGGTTGAATGGGTCGGAGAAGCTGAGTGGTGTATGGAAGAACGATACATGACCATTAATCAAATCATTGATGAGTACGGAAATCACTTGAGCTTTCAAGATATGGAGAAACTTAAAACAAGATCTTCATATGTGAATACCCAAAGTGGATATGGCTATGGTTATCATGGATCCCAATACGGAAACAATAGCGTTGATGGATGTGGAGATGATTCCTTGTATGCAGGATCTGAGGATTACGCGAATGTGATTCGTGTATGTAAATGTTACTGGCAATCCCCAACTAAAGTCCGAGCTAAGAAATCTCCAAACCCTCATCAAGAAGGAAAATTCTTTACTCACATGATGGACAGTACTGAAAAAGTACGCGAAGAAAAAGGAGAAAAAGAAGAGGTTGGATACAAGAATGATGTTTACCAAGCGATCATGATTGATTCAAGCATCTTTGTTGACTGTCGAAAGAAAGACGTTGTTCGTGCTAAGGATAATTTCGGTAGAGTTGAGCTTCCTTATATTGGACGTGCTCATAATTACTGGACAAGAAAACCATACTCTCTTGTATGGGCCGCGAAAGATATTCAGATCTTATACAACTTGATCCATTATCACAAAGAATTGTGGTTGGCATTATCTGGAGTCAAAGGATTTATTATGGATAAGTCTCAGATCCCTGAAGGAATGTCAATGAAGGAATGGATGTACCAACGTAAAATTGGTGTTGGTTGGATCCAGTCAGTTAAGTCTGGTCTGAATCGTCAACCAACTTTCAATCAATTTCAGAATTTCGATGATTCAATGGGACCAGGTATTCAGTACTTGCTTATGATGCTTCAGCATCTTGAACAATTAGCTTCAAGTATTACTGGTGTATCTCCTCAACGTATGGGAGATGTTGCACCAACAGATCAAGTAGGTACAACCGAACAAAGTATTCGAAACTCTGCACTTGTTACCGAGATTATCTTTTATGATCATGAACAAACAAAGCGTCGTGTTCTTAATCGATTAATCAGTCTTTGCCGTAAAGCCTGGAAGAAAGGAAAACGAGGATCTTATGTTTTAGGAGATTTCGCACAAGAACTTCTTGACATACCTGAAGGTGCACTTGAAAGAGCTGACTACATGGTATTCGCTTCAGATAGTGGAAAAGAAGAAAAGGCTCTCCAGGACTTAAAAGGAATGGCATACCAGGAACAGCAAAAAGGTATGTTGACTTTTACCAATCTTGTCAAGCTTTACAATGTTGATAGTTTAAGAGAACTTGAAGCAAAGGTTGAGCAGTATGAGGAGTTGGCTATGGAAAGAGCCCAGGCGAATACTCAAGGAGAGCGTCAACATGATATGCAGTTGAAGCAGATGGACCAGGAATTAAAGATGATGCTGGACAAACAAGCCGATGATGCAAAAATGATGATGGCTAAAGTTGAAGAAGGAAAACTTAACTGGGAGATGCAGAAATTCAATATGGCTCAACAATTTGAAAAATATAAAGTTGATATTGAAAATCAAATCGATCACAAGAAAATTGACACTGAAGAATCTACTGAACTTGCATTTCTTGAACAGCAGAAAAAAGAGGCTAATCAAGACTTTGTAATGGCTAAAGCAGACCTTGCTATGGGCGGCGTAGAAGCTGCTGCTAACCAGATCCAGCAAAGCCAATCAGCAAAAGAGAAAATAAAAGATTAACATTTGTAGTGAAATTCAACTATATTTGTTACAGAACAGAGAAAACAGATAACAGAAATAAGAACTAAAAATTTGAATTATGGACACAGAGAACAACCAAAGTACGCCGGATAATCAAGGAGCATCTTTAGATGTAAACCTAGATGCATTGTCAGCTCCTGAAGGGGGGTATGATCCGCATATCCATTCGCCAGGATCAACTGGAGAAGGTGTAGATGGAGAACAACAAATAGATCAAATTCCTGGTGACAACGGGATCCCTGACGGCTTACCAAATTTGGATGAGCTTTCATCGGGTTCTAATGAAGAGCCACAAGGGAATAGATTGAACGAAGATCCTAACCTGGAGAATTCTAATCCAAACGGAGATCCTAATGAAGGAAATCCAAACAATGATTCTAATGCTGGTGAGGCACAGGATAACTATTGGATGAAGCCATTTGAGCAAATCAAGGCGGCTAATCCTGAATGGGAAATTCCTGAAGGAGTTAATGAGGAGAACTATTTAGCTGTTCTCCAACAAATAATGACACCTCAGCAACCAGAGATTCACCCTGAACTGATGAAGATGCAAGAAGCATTGAACTCAGGTGTGGGCTTCGACAAGATTATGGAGACGTTCCAACAATCTGTTGATGTTCTTAACATGCCTGACAGAGATCTTTTAGCTCAGAACTTGAAAGAGACTAATCAGAACTGGGATGATGAAAAGGTTAAAACGGTATTGGATAAATTGGATAATGCCGGTATGCTTGAAATAGAAGCAGGCAAATTAAGAAACATGATCACACAAAGCCGAGGCCAACAAACCGAAGCCATGAGGATCAAGTCAGAGCAGGACATTCAAAACCAATTGGCTCAGACAAAGCAAGAGCGTGACACCGCTATCAAACATTCACTAGAAATTATTAACAAATCAGAGCAGATCTATGGTCTTCCTATCAGCCAAGCTGAAAAGGCGGAGTTCGGTCAATTCTTCGAGAAGTTAGTAACACCTGATCAAAAAACTGGTACAGCACCGATGATGGACATGTTGCAAAGCGACGAGACATTGGTAAAATTAGCCATGATGATGTGGAAAGGTGACGATAAGGTGAGAGCAGCTTTGACTGATGCGAAAGAATCCGGTAAACAATCGGTTTTTGGAAAGCTCGACAAGACTCCTAATGGCCCGAAGAAAGGTGGCGGAAATAATGGTGATCTAGGAATTGACCTAGATGCTTTAAGTGCTCCAGAAAGATTTGGAGGATTCTAAAAGAACTATGGTCTTATTGTTAAATTTTAAAAACTAAATGAAATGAAAATCATTGGTACTGGTACATATGATGCCAATAGGACTACAATGACGAACTCTTTAGCGGCGGCTTTATTGACACGCCCTGAGATTGCTACAAACGTAGTGAACCTGTTCGAAGATAACTTCACAGCGTTCTCGTCTTACCTCGCACGTCGAGGTTACTCGAAGAAAGGATTAACTCCAGGAATGTCATCTGATGACTTCAAGGTAATTGGAAACAGAAAATTCCAATGGGCTCTTAAAGGCTATCCTTTCCGTAAAGGAACTATCACTTCCGCTGTCACTGACGCGAGTGGAGCTCCTACAACTGAACCAGGAAAAATATTAGCTACTGGTGGTGCAGTTTTCATCTTGACAACTGACACAAACTTCTTCTCACCAAATGACAACCTTGAGTTGGTGGATCGTAGAACAATCATTCAGGTAATGAATGAGTATCCTACTGAAACTACTTCAGGACAATGGCAATACAAGTGTAAGCTTGTTAGTAATGTTGTTGGGGCATTTGTTAACCCGTCTCTTTTGGAGGTTGGTAAAGAAATCGGTTTCTCTCACACGGCTTTTCATGAGCTTTCTGAAACTGGTTACGAGAAAAACACGTATCCAGAATGGCATACAAACTACATGACTATCCAGAGAATGCAGTTCTCAATTTCAGGATCAGCACAAAACACTGTATTGTGGGTTGAGCATAATGGTCAGAAATTGTGGTTCAAGCAACAAGAAATGGATATGTTGCGTAGATGGGCTTATGCTCGTGAGAACCAATTGATCTTTGGTCGTGCGTCTATTGATGCTAACGACAATGTATATCTTCGTGATATGAAAGGTCGTGAGATCATCCAAGGTGATGGTTTGGTTGCACAAGGGGATGCCTCTTTGAAGTTCCAGTATAATACTTTGAACGTGAAAACGTTGGAGAACATTATGCAGAACTTACAGCTTATGGCGAACAACGACGGTCTGACTGAAGTATTCGTTATGGGTGGTCAAGCATTCAACTGGAACTTCCAGCGTTTGATGAGAGATGTATTCAAATACAATCCTGAGCCTTTATTCGTATCTCAAGGAGATCGTGAGAAAGGTGTTAAAGTTGCTTTCAACAGCTACGAAATGGGTGGTGTTAAGTTGGTTACAGCTTGGAACAAAGCGATGGACGCTGCATGGCGACCACAAGCGAAGGATATTTATGGAACGAACTTAGAGTCGCACCGTGGATTCTTCGTATCTCTTGGTAACACTATCGGAGGTGACGCGAATGTTGATTTAGTTGCCTTGGGTGCTGGATCTGATGATCGTCGTTACGTTAAGAAAGTTATCGATGGTATGGCTTCTCCAAACGGAAGCGGTCGTGGTGAGTATGCTTCGAATTCAGTTGATGGATATCAATGTCAAGTTTTGTCTGAGACAGGACTTTGCTTGAAAAATCCATTCGGATTCGCAGAGCTTTACAAGCCAATGTAATCTGAAAAGAAACTAGAGACAAGAAATAAGAATTAGAAAAAAAGAAAAAATGGAAACTGTAAATTCAAATATTAAAAGACTGGTGGCTACTGATCAAAAGTATCATAAGGCCCCAGTCTATATTATACCAAAGGAAGATCCTAAGACTAGAAAAACCTTTGATTACGTATCTAGGTTGCCGGAACATTTGAGAAAAGATGTTGCTGTATCCCTGGAGCCAAAGCGAGATCGCGATGACAACGTAATCGATGAGCTGACTATAAGAGCGTATCATTTACAAGTCTTTGACTTGAATAACGCTAATGATGCTTTGTTTTTCGAAATCATTAAGGATGATGCCATGATTGCCCCGTCGAAGAATGCTATCAATCCTGATCAGCACAGATTCTACATCGAGGATAAGGAGAAAGAAGCTACTGCTAAAATCAGCAAGAGCCGTATCAAAGGAAAAGCGTTCGCGATTATCGAGAACCTTTCTCTTGAGCAACAAACGAACTACGCGAGAATACTTGGTAAGTTTACCAAAGATCTTTCACGTACTCAGGTTGAAGGCGTTCTTTTTGATGTCGCAGAAGAAACTCCTCAACTTATTTTAGATGTGGATAATGACAAAGATCTCAAGCACAAAATCTTTTTGAGAAGATGTCTTGAGAGAAACATTCTTCACATGGACAATGGTAAGTATATGAATGCTAAGGAAATGGTTGGAATCAACGAAGAATATGCTATAATGTGGCTTAAAGATCCAAACAACTCAATGGTAGTTACTCAATGGGGTAACATGCTTGAAGAGGGTGTGGTTCATACGCCAAGGTTAGAGCAGATGACGGTTCCAGTTGCTGATGTTCAACATCATGAACAAGAAGCTCCAAAGCCACATGTTTCCGAAAATGAAACTTTCGACAAAGGATCTCCGGTTGAAGATAACCAGGGAGCTAATGTAGATCCAAATACTAACGAAGAGGTTACTGAATAATGATAATCACTGCTCAAAATATGTTCACCTATCTCCTTGATGCAATAAACAAGGAGAGCACTGGGACAATCACTCCTGATGAAGCCAATAGACTTCTAAACAACGCTCAAGAAGAGTGGGTTAAGAATAAGTACTACGAGGTTGAATTAACTCAGAAGCGTATTGATGATCTTCGCGTTCTTGAATGCAGAGATAGTCTTTCCAATGTAGGAACGAACAATCCAGGAGAAGAGGTGTTCGAACTTCCGTATAGCGATACGGGGTTCGTCACTACTCCAGGTAATCCGAGTGGTGATAATCGTGGTTATATGTTTCTGCTTAATTGTGGATTCAAAATTCAGTACGTCAATGATGAATGCGGTAGAGAAGGAATATCTAAGCCATTGAGTTCTAAACCGATGAAAGCTGACAAGGAGTATGCGATCGTTAATGATCCATACAACAAGCCAACTAATGATCGGTTATATCACAAGATGCTTGGGAATACCATCAGAATCATAACAGGAACAGAGTCTTTTGGCGTTGTTGCTTTAATTGATTACCTGAGATATCCTCGCCAGATAAACATTCCAAACGCAAATGCAAATGTTGATGTAGCTTGCGAGCTTCCAATATATGCACGAGAGGAAATCGTTGACATTGCCGCACGTAAGAAATTAGGAATCTACGAGTCTCCTAGATATCAACAGAAGATAGCTGAGGATTCGCAGTCGATCACATAGTATAAACCTTTTAATTTAAAAAAAAATGTTACGAAGACAAGCAGACAGAATTCTATTGAACCAAATAGATCCTGCAATCATCGCCGCTGTAACTGCAAACGTTACGGCAACGGTAGAGGGTTATGGAATCCTTACCGTAGCAAATCAAATTGAGTCGCACAAGTCTTGCACAAGTGCTGAAACTCCAAAAGAAATGACAATTGATGTAGCTATCCCTACATCATGTGAGTGTCCTTACGAATGGTGCATGACAATTGAGTGTCTACCAAACTTGAAGCTTTATGAAACACAAACTACGTTCCCTGCGAACAGAGTTTACTGTTATGAAGATCCTGCTGGTGGAACTCCAACTGCATCTGCAACTGCTGCCGCAATAGCTGCAAGCGTTAATGCAGATCCGTTTGCATGTGTTACTGCTACCGTTGTTGGTACTGTTATCACATTTGTCGCGAAGCCTGGAGTAAACTTCAACGCATATACTGCGTCTGGAACAGTTGCTGTTACAGTACCTTACGTTGCGGCTGTATTGGATGGTCAAGCAATGGCACGTTTATTCCCAATCAAATGGGGTGCTGTTGGATCTCAGCCAAACTTGCCTTTCCCAGGTGAGGATTACTGTGAATACCACTTCACGATTCGTGGTCAAGAGCAAGTACAGGATGTTGATGGTGCGAACCACTGGAACGATTACGAAAAAGAAGTTTACTTCTACGTTCGTTTAAGCGATCCAAACTTCCCTGCATTTGACGGTCCTATTGCTGGATTGATTCCAATCGCGAACGGAGGTACTCTATAATGAGTATCCCCTGGACTATATTGATGATATCTCTATTCTGCCTCGGTCTACGTGAAGTCACTGACGACATCGACGGGGGCAGGATAGGTTATCCTCTCAGAAAATGGTTCTTGGATAACACGCCAGTTTGGGTTATGAAACCTGTAATTGTTTGCTGTGCTTGCATGGCGAGCTTTTGGGGTACAGTAATTTACTGGTTAGTTTTAATTCATTTTGCCGGGGATCTTTTGCAGGAGCTTTGTGAATGGGAAACGTATTGCTTATGGATATTTTGTTGTCTATCAGCCTCTTATATAAACACTATTTTATGGGTTCTACGCAATAGGATGATCGGCTTGTAAAACAAGCTTATGTCTAAAACACTTGCGGAAATAGGGTATAGTATTCGTAATCAGGTAAAGGGATATTTCTCTACTGACGACGAACGCATTGACATCCAACTTGTCTATGACAAAGTATGGGATATCAGAGCTATGCTCATTAAAGACGATTATCGTCAGTTCAAGAAAATAAATGACCAGGACTTCACATCGGAGTGCTGTTTAGAAGTTGAATGTGGTATCGTCAAATGTAATGGGTACAACTCTGGAGTTAAAGAATTCTATGTAAATATTCCAAAGGTTTCTTCTGCATTGGGGTATGACGCTATCAAATACTTTGGTAACGTTGACAAAATGACTCCTTTTAGAAGAATGAACTATCAAGGTTTTATGTACTCTGGCCATGAGAAATACACTGGCAGAGTTCCATCATTCACATTAATTGACGATAAAGCTATTCTGAAAAATCTACCTACGAGTGGTCAGAAATTTGTATGTCTTATTGCGGTCCTTGAGGATGCTAAAGGTATATGCAAGGAGAACGATCCGTTCCCATTAGCACGTCATCTTGTTCACAAGCTTGAATTACTTGCTATCCAGCAATTTATGAGTACGATCCAGATTGGTCCAGATGAGGCGAACAACGGAAGAGATGATAGTCCTGATCAGATTAAGAAACAAAGTAGAGTAGACTAATTATGGCAATAGTTAAACAAGAAGACAGATGTGGTCATGTTACATTCCAGAACAGAGTGTTCATGGGTGGTATTTTATTTAAGATAAATAGCCAGTATAAATTTGACAGAATTGTTTGGCTTGAGATCGGATGCGGATGCGGAGGATCTACAAAATCTGTTGTTAAGCATTACGGCGTATGTGTCGGTGGAAATGTTTTCAATATCGATCAGAAATATTTGGTTGAGACGAATACAGCTATACCGGTAGTGAGTCAAGATTTTGACGTAGCTAGAAGGGACCAACATCTAAATCCTGATACTGGAGATTATTCTCCAATAGTAAATCATCCAGATCCGAATAAGATTTGGGAGCTTGCTCAGAAACAATCAACTGATAATTTGAAACATTAAAATGATATACAAGCAATTCACATCTGATGATATCTCATATGCATTTAAGGTTAATTCCATAAGTGACCTGCTGGATCTTGACAGATTTGAGAAGCGTTCATTTGGAAGTTTCAAAGAACTGTTGAAAATGGATAGAGAGACTGAAGCTAAGAAATTGGCCAAGGATATCTTCGTTTCATTTTTGAAGAAGCTTTCTCAGGATCTTATAGTAGAAAATGATATTTATATTTTTCCATCTCCTAAATTTGGTTACATTAAGATATCAAACACTGCTGACAGAAAAAGAGAAGACTACGTGTACGATATCGATTCAGATGGAAAGATATTCACTCCAAAGCTTAGGATAGATCCTGCACTAGTTAAAAGAAGCAAGAAGCACTATAAGCTTAGATTCAATGGAACATTAAGAATGCAGATGTATAATCTGATTCAAAACGGACACAAATACAATTAAGATGAGCAACAATAGCTTTAACAACCCGGCAAATACTGTAAACAATAACGTTGCAGGATCAGGTCAATCTGGACATCCAATAAATGTTCCCAATTCGGGAAATGATGGGTCTGGAATTTCTAATTTCTCAGCCGAGTCTATTGAGCACATCGGAGCAGGAAAGTATGTTTCTGTTAAAAATGTAGCCGCTAGAATTGCTCGTAACATCAAAGGGAAAGAATTTGATATTTATGACATTGCAGAGTGGTGTGCAGAATGCGAAACCGATGAGATTGGAATGTATGAAGGCTTTGTAAAGTACAGAAACGTTTCGGTTCCTGTAAAACACAACAAAGCTTATCTTCCATGCAATATCTATCGAGTTTTAAGTGTGCATAGAAATAATTGTGTTGTTCCTAATTACCAATGGGATGGTGCTTATTTAAGATTCAACCTGGACGATCCATCTACTTTCTCTCAAGAATATTCAATACAGATTGATTATTTAGGAGTAGCTGTTGATGGTGAAGGTCTTCCAATGATTATGGATGGACATCAGGAAGCATGCTATTGGTATTGTATGACCAAGCTTTACTTCGAAGATTATATGGCCAAACTTGTTGATGAGGGTCGTTACATGTTTCTTCAAGATAGACTTGGACATTATGTTACCCAAGCGAAAGGGTCTTTCAGGTATGTTACTCGTGACGATATGAATGAGATCTCAATGATCTTACACAACATGGTTCCGAAAGTTAGAATGTCAAGAAATGTAGATTAATGAGCGAAAAAACTTACATAGGGAAATCAAAGATCCAGGGACGTGGATTGATTGCAGGAATGGATCTGTCCAGAGAGGATGGATTTATTGGCGTTACTCATGAGGACAACTGGCCTACATCTGATATGGGTCAATTCTACAATCATTCAGACGCTCCTAATGCGAGAGTCTCTAAGATTGGGAATAAACATTACATTGTTCCTATTGATAAGATTGCCGCGAACGAAGAGATTACTGTTGATTATCGAAAGCAAAAAGAACTTGAACAGCCAGAATCTTTTCAAAATGGTGGACCTATTAATCCTATTGATTTGAGCAATCAAAGCAGAACTTATGATAAGGTTGGACTTGTTCCTGGAACTCCAGAATTTCAAGCTTCTCCTAAATTTGTTCAACAGGGAAATAAAAGCTTTCACTTCAACCCAAGCAATGAAATAAATGTAATGGGTACAGATCGAAAAGCAGAGCCTCGCTACAAAAGAACTTTGGGTGACATGATGTATGATGTGTTTCATCCAAATAAAAGTCCTGAAGTTCGAATGAAGTTTCAGAATGGAGGATCTATATTTTCAGGAGATGTTAGTGATACTCTTGGTGGAATACCAAAGGCGAATATCAGTGCTATTGAATGGGGTAAGTATAAAGAAGATTATGCTAAAAACAATCCATACAGTAAAATGCCAGATGATGCCTATATCACTCAATCGACATATAATGATTATTTGGCCGGGAAACCTGCACACACATGGGAGGCTCCAGTAAAACAACCTCCTCAAATTCCAGTTTCCACTAAAGCTAAACCGACAATCACAAAGCCAACTCCAAAGCCAGCAGAATCGGTTACAACTCCTGCCCCACCTCCTCCTACTCCTGCTCCAGTAGTTCAGGCTGAACCAGTAGAAAAAAAACCAGCAGGACAAATAGTTTTACCTGGATCTACAACAGAATGGACTCAAGCTTATCCTGGAGGTCCAAAATATCCAAAGCAGAGAGCAGCAAGTGGGGCTACTTACAATATAAAAACAGGATCATAATTAGACGATATGCCAACTAATGTAAATGAATTTTTCAAAGGGGATAATCGAGATATCGACGTTCTGAAAATCCAGAGAGATACTGCTCGCCGGATAGAAAACATGCGTCTTATTGATGTTGATGGAAAAGGACTTGTTCTTACTAATATTGGCGGTACTGAATACAAGTTCAGCCTTTCCAATGGATTCATTCCTTTAGGAAGTACTGAGCATAATGGAGTTGGATATATTGCATCTGTAAACCCTATAACTGGAGAAGGAGAAATTGGTTGCTATCCTGCACCAAGAGTTCTAGTTAACCAGGATTGTAGTTTATCTGGATGGGATGTAAATAATAAGCAGTATGCTCCTTTATACAATTTTACTGGAGTAAATCCACCAAGAGATGAGAACGTTATTTCTCAATCATTTAGAACTGAGCTTTTCAATTTCAATTGCCAGATTCAAATTGATATGTTTGCCAGAGAGGATTATGATGGTTCTGTAAGTTTATATCTTGCTCAATTAGAAAATCCTATACGAGTAATTAATAGTGGATTTGATCAAAATGGTTCGTGTACATCGATCGGACGAAGATATTGGAATAATTCTTTTCCTAATGCCGTTAACCTGTTGCATGAAGCTGAGTGTCATGCTGATGTGGAATTCGTGGGACTTGGTCCAGCAGGGAATTTACGGGGAGGAAATTGGTTTTTCTTTGCAAGGTATTCAACTGAAAACTTTGATAAGACTTCATTTTTTACGGAAACAAATGCCATTCAAATAACGAATGGTACATATGCGGCTGAAGGTATTCGTCATCATGGTGTAAAAGGAGGTCAGGAAACTGACAAGAGTGTAAATCTAAGATTCAGTGAGCTGGATCCAACATACACATTCCTAGAAATAGGATACATATATAGCTTTGATGACACTCAAGAATATGGAATTATAGACAAGCTTTTTCCGATCGATCCGAACCAGAGTGTTATAGACATCAACATTACAGGTTTTGAAGGATATTTTGAGACTGGAATTGAAGAAATCATAAAATCTAAACCAAGATATGACGGTGCAAAAACTCATACTCAATTAGAGAATAGATATTTTGCAGGAAATTTATTTGATACAACTAGATTTGACAATGAAGGAATAGATGCTATTCTCGAATTTTCAAAAGCAATAACGTGTAGCTATAACGACAGCAAACTTCTTCCTCATAGCTCTGGAGCAGGTCCACTTGGAATCTATAATAATGAATTAAATGTCTATAATTATACTGGATACTTCAGAGGAGAAGCATATCCATATGGTATTGTTTGTGTTTTAAATAATGGTAGAGAGACTCAAGCGTTCCCTATAAAAGGATCTGATGATTTCAATGGAGCCGGTGGTCCTGTAAATGATAAAGGAATTTATCGATTTCCAAATCCGAACGTGAGCAACACTGTCTCTGGATCAACAATAAAAGTGATGGGTATCAAGTTTGATATCTCAGCAGCGATGGCCAACATCCCTCAGTACATTTTAGACAATGTATCTGGATTCTATTTTGTTCGTGGACACAGAAATGAAACTCTTTTATACCAGGGATTAAGTCTTCCTGTTTACAATGCAGAAGAGGGATTTGATCCTAGAATAATTCCAATCTTTGCTTTCAGTGATTATCCTAAAATACTGAAGAGAAGCGAGAACTTAGTTCCAATGTTTGAGGTTGAAGACGATGGAGAAGGGGCTGTTTTTCCTTACATCATTAGGTTCGATCTTGATGACTTAAACAATAATGAGTTCACTTTTGTTACAGGTAAGAAGAAATTAACTGAAAGAATTCCAGGTAACTGGGGATTCTATTCTCCTGATCACTTCTTTAATAAGAGCCTTGGATTGACCAAATCATTTACAATGCCGTTCGCTAAAATGAATTTTTTAATTATTAGTAGCACTTCTCCAAGCAAGGAAGACTTTTTCTATAAAGATGTTTCATACGCATTCTCTGGAGGAGTTCAGGCTTTGTATGACGTATTTAATATTGCTGAATGGGAGCAGGCTAACAATAATGGATTTACATCTTACTTTAACGAGGGTGCGAAGGCTGACTTCAATAGCATGTTCTATTTGTATGAAAAGAATCTAACCGGAACAAAGTACTTTGAGATTAGAGGAATGCCTATGGCCTGGAATAGCTATATCGGTATTCAGTCTACTAACGACTTGAGATACAGTCTCTCAAACATATACAAGGGGAGCAACAATCCAGGGCTATTTGATCCAACTGATCTTTACGATGTTAAGGCGGTAGATTACAGTAAAATCTCTAAATTTTACAAAATATCTGATCTTGTTGCTAATCCATCGATAGTTAATGATACTGTCTACTACAAGGGAGATTGTTTTCTTCAGAGAACATTTTTGAAGCAATTATTCAATCCTAAATATGGAGTCGGAGTTCAGGATGATGGAGGCGGTGCTTCTAGTTTTTTTCCTGGAGGAAGTTTTCTTGAATTTGATATTGAAGAGGATAGACTCTTTACTTTTGGTGTGGCTTACAGTTTGATTACCGAAAACAAGATTAATACTGAAATGAGGTATGATGACTTTGTGAACAAAACGTATCCAGCTTCATTTGCTAATGTTTATGATTTCGCGGTAAAGGACATCGAAAAAGAATCTGCATTATTGAATAGAGGCTACAATCAGATCCTATCTCAGAAAACATATCAAGGAATTGATGAAGATATTCCTTACTTCCCAGAAGACAAGCCAGTTGGAATTGAGTACAGTAACACACATCTTCCAGGATCTCTTCAAGATGGTTACAGAATAATTGATCTTGCTGCTCTTAAAGAATATGATTACAGAATGGGGGAAATTACAAGTCTTCAGGTTCTAAATAATATCCTGGTATCGATTCAGATATCTGGAGTAAATAGACATTTTGTAAATGAAAAAGCTGTTCTTAGTCAAGGAGGATCTGCCGGCGAACTGTTACTTGGTACTGGTGACATTCTCGATAAGAAGCATTTGAACATTACTGATTTCGTAGGATCTCAACATCAATGGTCAATAGTTTCAACAGACAGAGGAGTTTATGGAGTTGACTACAATAAACGTAAAATATGGAGGCTTACTGGAAACCTTCAGGTAGAAACTATTAGTGACACGAAAGGCTACAAAACAAGGCTTCATGAATTGTGCGAAAGCATTAGCGATGAAAGCGACATCACTGAACAGCTTGCAGATAATCCTGTTTGCAGAAAAGGAATTGTAGCACACTATGATCGAAAGTTCAATGACATTTATTTCACATGGGTCTATGGTGATCCTGAAACTTTAGATGACTGTTCTCTTAAAGACAACATGGAAACTATTGTATTCAATGAATGGATGGACGCTTTCCACGGAGAAAGATCATGCGAGTCACCATACTACATGAATGTGAATGAAGATTTCTTCTCATTCGATCCGAATATATTCCCTAGCATTGCACCAATTCCAAGTACAAGTGGTAATGCTAGATTACACGACATCTTTGAAATAGCCGGAGCACCAAATGCTACAACTTTTCATACAGACTCTGAACCAGATATTTGTTCAGTAGAATTTGTCGTAAATGATCCTTCTGATATTGCCAAAGTATTTGACAATTTAGAATTGAGTAGCTCATCAAATGACCTGTACAGGGTTACTTATGAAACTCAAAATCAACTAGCCCAACATTTCCCATTCATAGTGGGAGATGAGGCTAGTTATTGGAGAGATCCTGAATACAAGGAAAACCTTTGGAAACTTCCTATTATTCGAACTCAGGAACTTCAAGATCCTATCAATAATATATACGGTGTTGATAGTAGATTTAGAGGTCGGTGGATTAAAATTCGCCTAGAATGGAAAACGAAAAATCGTATCTTTATAAAATCAGTACTGACTTTTTATAGACAGTCTTACTCTTAAAACTTAGAAATTATGCCTTGGCCATTATTAGCAGGATTATTAGCAGGCGGTGGAGCAGCCGCCGGTGCAGGAGCAGCAGCAGGAGGAGCCGCTGCCGCTGGAGCAGGAACAGCCGCCGCAGGTGCAGGAGCTGCCGGTGCAGCCGCTGGAGGAGTCGGTGGGGCGGCAGGAGCCGCTGGAGGTGCTAGTGGTGCAGGCGGATTGATGTCCAAGATGGGCGGAATGATGGGAGGCGGCGGAGGCGGCGGAGGAGGAATGATGCAAGGGCTCATGTCTAAAATTCCAATGCCTCATAAAACAGATATGTCTGGACTATTCGCGAATAGCGATGCTAGTGAAGGACCATCTGTTCAGCCAGGAGTCAACCCTAATGCTTCAGCTCAAAGAGATAATGAAAATCCAAATAGACCTTGGTTACGCCAACAGGTAATGAATGGCGGAAAGATTAAAATGCAGAATGGCGGAATGCTAGATCCTGGATTTTTTGAGTATTTATCAAAAGTCACCGGACAAGGTGCAGATAATGCTGCTGGTGCTGTTGCTGGTCAACAAGTTCAGCCTGAACTAAAGATTCCTGAAAACTTTATGCAGCAACCTGAAGCTCCGGCTGCAATTGATGTAACTGGAAATCAAGGCGTGGCTGTTGAAAATGCTCCGCCTAGTCCAACTGCTGAGGCAATGGCTCCAATGCCAGGTGCAGCTCCAATGCCAACAATGCCAAATCAAACTGTTGATCCTGCCAATCAAACTGTTGGTGAAGTAAATCAGCCTGGGAGTGCAACTCCAGATACAGGAAAGAAGACTGATCCAATGAGTAGCGTTATGGGATTGATGTCGGCAAATAAAGGTCAGTATGAAA
>Ga0307377_10002628_pt1 | contig 20993 bp, 20 predicted proteins | sample TR3MG_FD_202535 | JGI IMG/M metagenome (GOLD analysis project Ga0307377, IMG submission 202535) | Soil microbial communities from Risofladan, Vaasa, Finland - TR-3 | ecosystem: Environmental > Terrestrial > Soil > Coastal area > Acid sulfate soil | place: Finland: Risofladan, Vaasa | collected...
CATGCATCTCGAAAAACACGGCGCCGAGTCCGGCGAGGAAGGCGACCAGAATGCCGACCGTGAGGAAGCCGCCCATGAAGCTGAAGTCCCTGCGGCTGGCGAGCGCATAGCCCGACAGGCCGAGGAAAATCGCGGCGGTGCCGCCCATCGCGGTCATCACCACCTGGGCGCCGTTGGGCAAGGCGAGGTAGGCGTTGAGGATGGGCCCCAGGGTGTAGCCCATGAAGCCGGTGAGGGCGAATACGAACACCAGCGCGAGTGCGCTGTCGCGGAACTTCGTGGTCAGAAAAAGCAGGCCGAAGTAGCCCACCAGCGTGAGTATCAGGCCGGGGTGCGGCAGCTTAAGCGCCATCGACGCGACGGCGCTGAGCGCGCTGAAGGCGAGGGTCATCGACAGCAGCAGATAGGTGTTGCGGATGACTTTGTTGGCGGCCGGAGCTGCGGCGAGTTGGCGGTCGACGCCGGCTGCGGCGATGACGCGCGACTGGTTCGACAGGTTCATGAGTCTTCTCCTTTAACGGTTGCGGCTAGCGGCGCTGCGCGCCCATTGCCGGGGCGGCAGCGCCGAGTCTGCCGATGCGGCAGATGGAGGCATACTAGCGGCGCCGGTTTTCGTTGAAAAGTCGAATATAATTGCTATATTGTTCGAAAAAGACGAACTGAGGCGAAGCGATGGCCAGACTCAACTACAAGCACCTGCGCTACTTCTGGACCGTGGCCAAGGCCGGCGGCATTGCGCGCGCCTGCGAGCGCCTGCATCTCACGCCGCAGACCATCAGCGGCCAACTGAGCGCCTTCGAGGATGCGCTGGGTCACAAGCTGTTCGCGCGCGCCGGCCGCCGTCTGGAACTCACCGAGGCCGGGAGGATGGTGCTCAGCTACGCCGACGAAATGTTCACGGTCGGCGAGGAACTCGAGGAGGCGCTGCGCCACAAGGCGGGCAGCCTGCCCTTGTTGTTCAAGGTGGGCATCGCGGATTCGGTGCCGAAATCGGTGGCCTATCGGCTGCTCGAACCGGCGGTATTCCTGCCAGAACCGCTGCGCATCGTATGCCGCGAGGGCAAGCTCGCCGGCCTGATGGCGGACCTGGCGATCCACCGGCTGGATCTGGTGATCGCCGACGGTCCGATGCCACCCGACATGAGCGTTCGCGGCTTCAACCATCCGCTCGGTGAATGCGGCATCACATTTTTCGCCACGCCCGCGCTGGCGCAACGGCATCGGGCGCGATTTCCACGCTGCCTGGACGGCGCGCCCCTGCTCCTGCCCGGCGAGGAGGCGGCAGTTCGTCCCAGGCTGATGCAGTGGATCGAGAGCATCGGTGTGCGGCCGAAAATCGTCGGTGAGTTCGACGACGGCGCCCTGATGACGGCATTCGGCAAGGCCGGAATCGGCATGTTCGCGGTTCCCTCGGCAATCGCCGAGGAGGTGCGGCGCCAGTACCGTGTGCGGGCCCTGGGGAGCACCGACGCGGTGACTGAACGCTTCTACGCCATTTCAGTGGAGCGCCGGCTGACGCACCCGGCGGTGGTCGCGATCAGCTCCAGCGCGCGCACGGAATTGTTCGGCAAGCGCCGCGGCAACTGAGCCGGCGTGCAGCGCGCGTGCCTGGTGGAGAGATTGCCCGGCCTGGCGATATGGCCTATCGTTATGCAATCGATTGCATGAATTAATTATTGCAGGAGCTGTCGCCGCAGCCGACGCCGGCCGCGCGACGGCAGGTGCAAGCCCGCATCCGGAACAAGGGAACCGCAGCGATGGCGAAGAAGCAACGCAGAGAGCCGAAGATCATCAAACCCGACGACATCGACCCGCATTTCAAGTGGGATCGGCCGATCGGCGCGCCGGGGCATACCCAGGTGGACTTCGAGGAGCGCGTCAATTTCCGCCGGCTGCACGATTACCGCCTCGCGCGCACGCGCGCGGCGCTGGCCAATTCCGGGCTGGGCGCGCTGCTGTCCTTCGACCAGCACAACATCCGCTACACCACCAGCACCGTGATCGGCGAATGGGCGCGCGACAAGCTCACGCGCTATTCGCTGCTCACCGGCAACGGCGACCCCTACATCTGGGATTTTGGCTCGGCCGCGCGCCACCACAAGCTGCACGCGCCCTGGCTGCACCACGACCACTGCCGCGCCGGCATGCTCGGGATGCGCGGCGCGACCGGCGCCGACATCACTTTGTTCCGCAACGCGGCAAAGGAAATCAAATCGATTCTGGACGCCGAGGGCGTGGGCGACATGCCGCTGGGCGTGGACATGGTCGAGCTGCCGATGATTTTCGAGCTGCAGCGCGCCGGCATCGAGGTGCGCGACGGGCAGCAGACCATGCTGCAGGCGCGCGAGGTCAAAAACATCGACGAGCTGACGCTGCTCAACATGGCTTCGGCGATGGTCGACGGCGTGTACCAGGACATCGCCGAGGCGCTCAAGCCGGGCGTGCGAGAATCGGACATCGTCGCGCTCGCCACCAAGCGGCTGTACGAAATGGGCTCCGATTGCGTCGAGGCGATCAACGCGATCGCGGGCGAGCGCTGCTCGCCGCATCCGCACAATTTCACCGACCGGCTGATCCGCCCCGGCGACCAGGCGTTCTTCGACGTCATCCAGTCCTTCATGGGCTATCGCACCTGCTATTACCGCACCTTCAGCGTCGGGCGCGCGACCTCGGCGCAGCGGACCGCCTACAAGAAGGCGCGCGAGTGGATGGACGTGGCGATCGATCTTTTGCGCCCCGGCGTCGGCAGCGACCGCATCGCCGCCGCGCTGCCCAAGGCCGGGCAGGCGGGTTTTGCGAACGAGATGGATGCGTTCGGCCTCAATTTCTGCCATGGACTCGGCCTCGGGCTGCACGAGCGGCCGCTGATCTCGCGCCTCACTTCGTTCAAGGAACCGATCGAGCTCAAGGTGGGCATGGTGTTCGCGGTGGAGACCTACTGCCCGGCGTCGGACGGCGTGTCGGCCGCGCGCATCGAGGAGGAAGTGATCCTCACGCCCAAGGGCCCGCAGATCATTTCGCTGTATCCGGCCGAAGCGCTGCCGATTGCGAATCCTTATTGAGGGCCGTGGCATGGCGACGAAGAAAGCGAAGATCGGTTGGATCGGCGCAGGGCGCATGGGCTACGAGATGGCGCTGCGGCTGGCCAAGGGAGGGTGCGACCTGACTGTTTACAACCGCACGCGCGCCAAGGCCGAACCGCTGGCGCAATACGGCGCGAAGATCGCAGACCAAGTGTCTGATCTCGCCGGTTGCGACGTGGTGTTCTGCATGGTTTCCACCTATGCCGACGTGAAGGAAGTCATCGCCGGCAAAGGCGGGCTGTTGTCTCGGGCCAAAGCCAAAGTCAAGGGCAAGCGGGCCGCGCCGCGCATGCTCGTCGAGTGTTCGTCGATTTCGCTCGAAGGCTCGGCCGAACTGCGCGAAATCCTCGCCGGGCACGGCACCAGGATGCTGGCCGCGCCGGTGTCCGGCAACGCCAAGGTGATCAAGGCGGGCAAGCTCTCCTTCGTGTGCTCCGGCCCGAAGGCGGTGTTCGACGAGGTGTCGCCGCTGCTCAAGCTGATCGCACCGGCCGCGAGCTATGTCGGCGAAGGCGAGCTCGCGCGCATCGTCAAGATCTGCCACAACGTGTTCCTCGGCGTCGTGATCCAGTCGCTGTGCGAGATCACCATCCTCGCGCAGAAGGCCGGCGTGCCGCGCCATGCGTTTCTCGACTTCATCAACCAGAGCGTGATGGGCTCGGTATTCTCGCGCTACAAGACGCCGGCGCTGGTCAATCTCGATTTCAAGGTGACGTTCACGCCGCAGCTGTTGCGCAAGGACCTGGACCTGGGCCTCGATGCGGGGCGCAAATACGAGGTGCCGCTGCCGCTTGCTTCGCTCACGCGCGACCTGATCCAGAGCATGATGGGTAGCGGCCTCGCGGAGCAGGACTTCGCCACGCTGCTCGTGCAGCAGGCGCGCTCGTCCGGCATCGAACTGGAGTCGGAGCACGTTGCAGTCGGCGACGGCCTCGCCTGAGCGGCGCCGGCGCGCGCAGCGGGGCGCTGAAATCCGAACCGCGCAGGATATTTCCCGCTGTTTTCCTCGGCCGGAGCGACGCGCGGCGTCCCGTAAATTCGCGCACGCTCGATCAGGGGTTGATGCCGCGGCACGAAATCCGGGGTGCTGCCGCCATGGTATGATTTCGTGCGTAAATTCGACATTTGCAGCAGCTCCATACCGCGCCGGCAAGTTCAGCTTCGCGCCATCGGAGCGCTGCTTTCCAAGGACACCACCAGCATGAACCTCCCCAATGAAAAGGCAGTGAACCCTCCCGTCGTGCCTCTGTGGATCAATGGCGCCGCCGCTGCGTCGACCAGCCCGCGCTCCGGCGTGATCGCCAATCCGGCCACCGGCGTGGTGATCCGGCGCGTGCCTTTCGCCAATGCGCAGGACATCGACAATGCGGTCAAGGCGGCCAGCGCCGCGCTCCCCGCGTGGCGCAACGCGCCGCCGCTGCGGCGCGCGCGCGTGATGCAAAAGTTCCTGACACTGATGCAGGCGAATCAGAAGGAACTGGCGCGGTTCGTCTCGGAGGAACACGGCAAGACGCTGCCCGACGCGCTCGGGAGCGTGCAGCGCGGCATCGAGGTGATCGAGTTCGCCTGCGGCATCCCCCACCTGTTGAAGGGCGAGTACACCGGAAACGCCGGCACCGGCGTCGACTGCCACACGCTGCGCCAGCCGGTCGGCGTGTGCGCGGGCATCACGCCGTTCAATTTTCCGGCGATGGTGCCGCTGTGGATGTTCCCGGTGGCGATCGCCTGCGGCAACACCTTCATCCTCAAGCCTTCGGAAAAAGTGCCTTCGACCAGCATGAAAATGGCCGAGCTGTTCACCGAAGCGGGGCTGCCCGAGGGCGTGTTCAACGTGGTGCACGGCGACAAGGAGGCGGTGGACGCCATCCTCAATCACCCGGGCATTCACGCGGTCTCTTTCGTCGGCTCGACGCCGATCGCGAAATACATCTACGAGACCTGCGCCCGGAACGGGAAAAGGGTGCAGGCGCTGGGGGGGGCCAAGAACCACGCGGTGGTGCTGCCGGACGCGGATCTGGAATTTACCGCCGACGCGCTGATCGGCGCCGCTTACGGCTCGGCCGGCGAGCGCTGCATGGCGATCTCGGCGGTGGTGGCGGTGGGCGCCATCGGCGATCCGCTGGTGAAAATGGTTGCGGGCAAGGCAGCGAAAATCAAGGTCGGCCCGGGCGACGGCGCGGGCGTCGAAATGGGGCCGCTCGTCACCCAGGCGCATCGCGACAAGGTCGCGGGCTACATCGACACCGGCGTGGCCGAGGGCGCGAAGCTGGTGGTCGACGGACGCAACAAGAAAATCGCGGGCCACGAGAGCGGCTTCTTCCTCGGCACCACCTTGTTCGACCAGGTCAAACCGGGGATGAGCATCTATCGGGACGAGATCTTCGGCCCGGTGCTGGTCGTGCTGCGCGCGCAGAACCTGGAGGAGGCGATCGCGCTGGTGAACGCCAATCCCTACGGCAACGGCACGGCGATATTCACCAACTCCGGCGGCGCGGCGCGGCGCTTCGAGGAGGAGATCCATGTCGGCATGGTGGGCGTGAACGTGCCGATCCCGGTGCCGATGGCGTTCTACTCGTTCGGCGGCTGGAAGAACTCGCTGTTCGGCGACCTGCACGTGCACGGTGCGGAGGGGGTGAAGTTCTATACCCGCACCAAGGTGGTGACCACGCGCTGGCCGCATGAGGACACGCCCGCGGCCGGGCTCAATATGCCGACGCTGGGTTGAGCGCGCCGGCAGCCGGCGAGCCGATCTCCGGCGATTTCACGTTTCGACACTTGAAGGACAGATCATGAACGCTCCGCAACAGCCGTCGCAGGCGCTCGACCTCGAGCATTACTGGATGCCCTACACGAACAACCGCGCGTTCAAGCGCTCGCCGCGCATGATCGCATCGGCCGAAGGCATGTATTACACCACCGTCGAGGGCAAGAAGGTGCTCGACGGCCTGGCGACGCTATGGTGCGTCAACGCGGGTCATTGCCGGCCGAAAATCGTCGAGGCAATACGCAAGCAGGCGGGCATCCTCGATTTTTCCTCCTCGTTTTCGCTCGGCCATCCGCTGCCGTTCGAGGTCGCGCGCCGCGTCGCCGGACTCGCGCCCGAAGGCATGGATCACGTGTTCTTCGTCAACTCCGGTTCCGAGGCAGTGGACACGGCGCTGAAAATCGCGCTCGCCTATCATCGCCTGAAGGGCGAAGGCACGCGCACCCGCTTCGTCGGCCGCGAGCGCGGCTATCACGGCGTGAATCTCGCCGGCATTTCCGTCGGCGGCGTGCCCGCGAACCGCAAGGCTTTCGGCGTAATGATTCCGGGGGTGGACCACCTGCGCCACACCCACGACCCGGCGCGCAGCGCTTTCTCGCGCGGCCAGCCGGCCGCCGGCGCGGAGTTTGCCGACGAACTGGAGCAGCGCATCATCCCCCTGCACGACGCCTCCAATATCGCCGCGGTAATCGTCGAGCCGGTGTCGGGCGCGGGCGGGGTGCTGATTCCGCCGCAGGGTTATCTGCAGCGGCTGCGCCAGATTTGCGACAAGCACGGCATCCTGCTGATATTCGACGAGGTGATTACCGGCTTCGGCCGCCTGGGCAAGCCCTTCGCGAGCGAATATTTCGGCGTCACGCCCGATCTCATCACCTTCGCCAAGGGCATCACCAGCGGCACCGTCCCCATGGGCGGGGTGATCGTGAAGCGCGCGATCTACGACGCGTTCATGGAAGCATCGGGCAACGGCATCGATTTCTTCCACGGCTACACCTATTCCGGCCATCCGCTCGCCAGTGCCGCCGCGCTGGGGACCTTGGATACCTACGCCGAAGAAGGCTTGCTGACGCGCGCGTCGACGCTGGCGCAGGAATTCGAGGACGGCGTGCACGCGTTCAAGGGCCTGCCGCACGTGGTCGATTGCCGCAACCTCGGCCTGATCGGCGCGATCGAGTTCGCGCCGCGCGCGGGCGCCCCGGGGGCGCGTGCGCTGGAGGTGTTCGGCAAATGCTGGGAGCGCGGCGTGTTCGTGCGCGCGATCGGCGACAACATCGCGTTCTGCCCGCCGCTGATCGCGGAGAAGAAACACCTGGACGAAATGTTCGGCGTCGTGGCCGAAGTTGTGCGCGAGCTGACGTGAAATAGGGGAACGCAGCGATGAGCGCGACAGCCAAAGCGACGGACCTGCGCATCGACGCCGAGCGACTGTGGGACTCGCTCATGCAGATGGCGAAAATCGGCGCCACGCCCAAGGGTGGGGTAAAGCGCCTGACACTGACCGAACTCGACCGCCAGGGACGCGAACTCTTCGTCTCCTGGTGCAGGTCAACCGGCCTCGCCGTCAGCGTGGACGGCGTCGGCAACATTTTCGCGCGCCGCCGGGGACGCGCCGCCGGCGCAGCACCGGTGGTCTCGGGCTCACATCTCGACACCCAGCCTTCGGGCGGGCGCTTCGACGGCTGCTACGGCGTGATGGCGGCGCTGGAAGTGGCGCGCAGCCTGAACGACCGCGGGATCGAGACCGAGCTGCCGTTCGAGGTCGCGATGTGGACCAACGAGGAGGGTTCGCGTTTCCTGCCGGTGATGGGCGCCTCCGGGGCGTTTGCCGGCGTGCATACCGTGGAGGAAGTCCTGTCCGCACGCGACGTCGACGGCATCGCGTTCGGCGACGCGCTGCGCGCCATCGGCTACGCCGGCGCGGCGCCCGTCGGCGGGCGGCCGCTGGCGGCGTATTTCGAGGCGCATATCGAGCAGGGCCCGATTCTGGAAAATACCGGCTACACCGTAGGCGTGGTGACCGGCGCGCTCGGCCAGCGCTGGTTCGAAGTGACGGTCGGTGGCATGGACGCGCATGCCGGTCCCACGCCCATGCATCTGCGCCGCGACGCGCTGCTCGGCGCGAGCTACCTGATCCAGGAGGTCAACCGGCTGGGCAAGGCGACCGAGCATTCGCGCGGCACTGTCGGCATGATCGCGAACCGGCCCAACTCGCGCAACGTCGTCCCCGGTGAGACGGTGTTCTCGGTCGATTTTCGCGACACCGATGTTTCCGGTCTGGACCGCATGGAGCAGGGATTGCGCGCGGCGGCCGCCAGTATCGCCGCCGAGCATAAGCTCGGCATAGCGATCCGCCAGACCATTTTCTTTCCGCCCTGCCATTTCGATCAGACCTGCGTCGCCGCGGTGCGCGCCGGAGCCGAGCGCCTGGGCTACCCGCACATGGACATCGTCAGCGGCGCCGGCCACGATGCGGTGTACGTCGCCGGCGTAGCGCCCACGGCCATGATATTCGTGCCCTGCGAAGGCGGCATCAGCCACAACGAAATCGAGAACGCCAAGCCGGAGGACCTCGCGGCGGGCTGCAATGTGCTGCTGCAGGCGGTGCTGGCGACGGCGGGTACCTAAGGGTTTAGCGCTAACCGCTTTCCTTGTATGAGATTTGATGATCCGGGAAGCGCTTTAACAACGCGTCGATGGCACTGGTCGTGCTAAGCCCTCACATTTTGGTAACTGCGTACGTCTTTCCATTGGCGCGAATCAGCTCGTCGTTAGCGATGAAATAGCGGTGGGTATCAGGCTTGTTGCCCTGCTCTGTCAAGCGCGCGGCTAATGCTATCTCAAACGCGGTCGAGTCGAGCTCGCCGTCCACAGGGTAAAGCGCGTTTCCTTTCCAAGAAATTACATTCCTGATGTCCTCCGGATCGATCCCCTCGGCGCATAGCTTTCGTATGACTTGGTAAATAGCCCTACGTTTTGGAAGATTCTGGACGGTCTCGTCGCCGACTGTTAAATCGTACCGCGTAAGATCACGGTTCTGCGTGCGCGCAGCACGTTCGACAACTCTCTTGTCTCGAATTCGTGTTTGGTAATCAACTGCTTCGGGCAAGGGGATAACTTGCTGAACATCGATTAACAGACGACCTGCATCGTTATATGGGCGGAGGCGAACGCACTTGACGTCGAGACTGTGGTCGTTCAACCACAGGACCGTGGTTGTGATCTCTTTTGAGAACTCTGCTGAAGCGAGTACGATTCGCACATCTTTGGGAAATTCCTCAATGTCGGGCTCCTCCCAATCAAGAAATTCGAGTATGCGTGTGCGAGCATCGCCCTCGTGCCCTATTTTCGACAGATACTGCTCAAAGGTGACAACCGCTTCGTCGAATGTTAGCGCTGAAACCATGGCGGCATAGCGAAGAGCCTGCAACTCCATGTGTCCGCCATCTTCCGTGCGCTTCAACTCGATTACGATGAGGTTGGCCTCTTTATCGAGCCCGAGCAAATCGATTCGGCGTCGGCTATCCGCCCAATCGCCGAATTCCTCGGCGATAATCAATACATTCGGGGCGATTACCTCGATCTGTTGTTTGAGTAGCTGTTGAAGATCTGCGCGCTCTGTAAAGCCCGCTTCTGAGAACGTGGTGGGTTCGATCGAGACCAGTTTTCCCTTGACCACTTGGAAAATCGCCATTTTGGCTGTCCTTCCACGGCTTCGTAATGTTATTGGCCATGAAGCTTTGTCGCGAGTCGCGGTCGGGATTGCGCACGTCTACCCGCGCTTGCGGTACTTACTTCGCATAGATGCGCAGTTGCACTCAAGCGGGCTCATTGACCTTCTTCGGCCGTCCGCCGAATTTGCCGTTGCGGCGTGCGGCGGCGGCTTTGGCCTTCGTGGATACGCTGCCGCCAATTTTTCCGTGTTCGGCGGCGATCCAACGCTTCGACCCCAGGAAGCCTTCCAGCAGCGCCGGCAAGAATATGTCCGCATCGAGCTTCGGGAAACGAATTCCGAGGCCCGACGGCGAGATCTCGATGGTGTCGAGTTGATCGGGTTTCGCGCGTTCGAGCCCTTGTGCATCGCGTGGCCGAAACGCGACCTCGATGTCTGTGCTAAGGCCGATCACCACGCGATCCCTGTTGCGTTCGTAACGCGCAGTGGTCGCGCAGGGGCTTTTTCGAAGCCGGGCGGCAGCCCGCCTGTTCGCCGCTTCAAATTCGTCTTTACTCATGTTCATGAATCCTGTTCCACACCGCGCAAAGGTGATCGATATAGCCGGTAAGCGCCGTCTTGATTCTGTTCACTTGCGCGAACGAAAAACCAAAGTTCTCCCGTAATTCTGGTGGCCCTTGCGGACAGTTGAGATTGAAGACTGCCTCACAACCGTCGCCTATCACGTGGACATGCGCAGGGCGATGATCGTTCGGGTACACAACCACCCGCAGTGCGCCGATCCTCGCTATGGTAGGCATAGTATCACAAAACCGAAGCTGGTTAGGTTTATATTCTTGCGCCGAATTGGCAGTTCAGAACATCGAATACGCGCTGAAACGGATTGGTCCAAAGTTGACTCGAAGCCGCGGCCGCACGTGGATTGACAACCGCGACGCTCCCGCCCATAGTGTATCTACGTGTATATACGACGGAGCGGACAATGGCCACGAAGGGCTCGCGTATGGAACTCATGGTGTCGAAGTGGGGCAACAGCCTCGCAGTGCGCCTGCCGGCGGAATCTGCGAAGCGGATCGGCGTAGGCGAGGGGGACATGCTCATTGCGGAGGTTTCGGCCGACGGCCGGCTGATACTCGCCGCGGAAGGCCGGGCGATCGGCAAGGCCGAGTCGCGCCGCCTGCGTCGATTCCTTGAGCGACAGACGGAGACGGCGCCGGTGATCGGAGACATGCGCCGCGCGGCGCGCTACTGATGGTTTACATCGATACCAGCGCGCTGGTTCCTGTCTTCATCCGGGAGGCGAAGAGCGAGGCCGTCATAGCTTGGCTCGAATCGTCGGACGACCGGCTCGTGATCAGCGAATGGTCCCTGGTCGAGTTCGCTTCCGCCGCCGCGATCAAGGTGCGAACCGGCCAAGTGGCGCCAAGTTTGGCGAAGCAGTCCACGGCGCGGGTCCGTGAATTCGCGCAGAGACATTGCACGGTGGCCGTTCCCGGACGGGAAGAATTCGGCCGCGCGGCCGAAATGGCGGGGGACGGTTCATTGAAGCTCAGAGCCGGAGACGCGCTTCACCTCGCCATTGCCGAAAGCCTGGGCGCGCAAGGTATTCTCTGCCTCGATGATGCAATGATTGCGGGCGCGAAGTCGCTCGGGATGAATGTCGTGACGATTTGATCGAGAGCCGCAGCACCCTACAGCCAGCCGGCCTTGCGCAGGCGGTAAAACAGCATGCCGTCCAATAAGGCCATGACCGCGAGCGCGACCGGGTAGCCGAATTCCCACGTCAGCTCCGGCATGTTCTTGAAGTTCATGCCATAGACGCCTGCGATCATGGTCGGCACCGCCACCAGCGCGGCGTACGCGGCAATGCGCCGCGTCGTCTCGTTTTCCTGCAGTGTGATCAGCGACAGATTGACCGAGATTGCGGTGGTGACCATTTCGCGCAGGCTGTCGATCGACTGGTTGATGCGTATCAGGTGGTCGTACACGTCGCGGTAGTACTCCTGGGTTCCGGCGCAGACCTGCGGCACCCGCCCGCCGTGCAGCTTGCCCGAGGCGTCCAGCAGCGGTCCGGCCGCGTGCTTGAGCGTCACCAGCTTCTGCTTCAACTCGTACAGCGATTCGACGTTGGAGCGCGCCGAGTCGCCCGAGAAGATGCGGTCTTCCACCGCCTCCAGCTTGTCCTCGAGCGCGTCCAGCACCGGGAAGTAGCGGTCGACGACTTCGTCCATCAGCGCATAGAAGACGAAGCCGGAGCCCTGGCGCAGCAGGTGCGGCTCGCGCTCGCAGCGGGCGCGCACGTTTTCGAATCCGTGCTCGGTGTGGCTGCGCACCGTGAGCAGGTAGTTCGGACCGACGAACACGTCGACCTCGCCGACATTGATCTCTCCCGCGGACGCGTCGATCGTATGCAGCACGGCGAACAGCGAGTCGCCGTATTCCTCGATCTTGGGGCGCTGGTGACCGTGGTGCGCGTCCTCGACCGCCAGTTCATGCAGGTCGAACTCGTGCTGCATGGCGGCGAGCTCGCCCGGGCCGGGGTCCTTGAGCGCAACCCAGACGAAACAGTCCGGACGGCTGACATATTCGCTGATTTCGTCCGGCTTGATGTCGGCCAGCTTGCGGCCGTCCTGATACGCAACACAGTTGACGAGCATGCGCGTCTCCGCGGTTTTGCCACATGATAGGACGACTGGCAGCCGCCCGCATAGGATAAAATGACAGCCTTTTCCACCTCGTGACGCCTCCGAGCATGCCCAATATCAGCCGCCGTACCGCCGAACTCGGCACCGAGAACGCCTTCGTCGTGCTCGCCGAAGTGAACGAGCTCGTGCGCCAGGGCAAGAGCATCATTTCCTTTTGCATCGGCCAGCCAGATTTCCATACGCCGGTCAACATCCAGGACGCGGCGGTCAATGCGATCCGCGAAGGCCGGCACGGTTACACGCCTTCGGCCGGGATCCCTGAACTGCGCGCGGCGGCGGCGACGGACATGGGGCGATTGCGCGGCCTGGCTATCGATCCCGAGCACGTGGTGGTCGGCGCGGGGGCGAAGCCGTTTATCGCCTACGCCGTCCTGTGCACCACCGACTACGGCGTCGGCGACGAGGTGATCTACCCCAACCCGGGTTTTCCGATCTACGAATCGCAGATCCTCGCCCACGGCGCGGTGCCGGTGCCGCTGTTCCTGCGCGAGGCGCGCGATTTCGCTTTCGATCCGGCCGAACTCGAAGCGAGGATTACGCCGAAGACCAAACTGCTGATACTCAATTCCCCGCAAAACCCGACCGGCGGCATCCTGACGCAGAAGGATCTCGAGGACATCGCTGCGGTGCTGCGCCGTCATCCGCAAATCTGGATCTACGCCGACGAAATCTATTCGCGCCTGCTCTACCAGGGCGAATTCGCCTCGATCGCGTCGCTGGCCGGGATGTACGAGCGCACCATCATTTCCGACGGCGCCTCCAAGACCTGGGCCATGACCGGATGGCGCATCGGCTACGCCTCGAACCCGATCCTGGCGCCGCAGTTCGTGCGCTGGGTGACCAACACCGACTCCTGCGCCTCGCACATCAGCCAGTGGGCGGCGGTCGAGGCGCTCAGCGGCCCGCAGGAAGAACCGCGCAAGATGCGCGCGAGTTTTCTCGCGCGGCGCGACCTGATCGTCGGCTTGCTGAACCGAGTGCCGGGGGTGCGCTGCAGGCTTCCCGGCGGCGCGTTCTACGCCTGGCCCAACGTCACCGAGGCCTGCCGCATGATAGGCGCGAAGGATTCCGAGGAGCTGAGAAGACGCCTGCTCAATGAGGCCGGGGTGGCGGTGCTCGCCGACATCCATTTCGGTGCGCGCGTTCCCGGCGAGGGCCAGCACATCCGCTTTTCCTACGCTGCGTCGGTGCAGGCGATCGAGGAAGGCGTCGGGCGCATGGCGGACTTCATTCGCAGCAACAGCCGCTGATCGTGCCCGCGCGGCCTCGCGTCACCGTTGCTGCGGTCATCGAACGCGCCGGCCAATTCCTGCTGGTCGAGGAAGAAGACGGCGGGCGGATCGTGTTCAACCAGCCCGCAGGCCACCTGGAGCTGGACGAGTCCCTGGTCGATGCCTGCGCGCGCGAGGTGCTGGAGGAATCGGCCTGGCATTTCCGGCCGCGCGAACTGGTGGGCATCTATCGCTGGAGCAGGCCGCGGCTGCGAGCGAAAGCGGCTGTGACCTACGTGCGCTTCGCGTTTTGCGGCGAACTGGGCGAGCACGAGGCCGGGCGGCGGCTCGATACCGGCATCGTGCGCGCCGTGTGGCTGCATCCCGAGGAGATTCGCGCCTCGCGTGAGCGTCATCGCAGCCCCCTGGTGCTGCGCTGCGTGGAGGACTACCTCGCCGGCAGTCGCTTTCCGCTCGACGCCGTGATCGATTATGCCTAATCTCAGAGCATTCCGGGTCGCGCTGCTCGGCGCGCTCGTCGTGCCCGGATTGAGCGCCCATGCCGACGAGGTGACGATCTGCTACAACTACGGCTGCTATTCCAGGGCACCGGTGGAGTACAGCGCGGCGCAACTCGAGCGCCTGCACCAACAGCTAGCGGCGGCGGGCGATGCCGCGGCCGAGCGCGCGGCGATTTCCAAGGTCATCGGCCGCATGTATGCGATTGCGGGCGAGCAGACGCCGGTGTGGCGCGACAAGGGCGGCAATTACGCCGATGGCGGGGAGAACGGGAAAATGGACTGCATCGACCACTCGACCGATACCACGGCTTTCCTCAGATTGCTGCAGGCGCATGGCTGGCTCAGGTTCCACGAGGTGCTGGCGCCGATCATGCGCAGGCGCTTTTTGATTGCCGTGCACTGGGCGGCGCGCATCCGCGACAGGAAAACGCAAAAGGTCTATGTCGTCGACAGCTGGTATTTCGACAACGGCCATCCCGCGCTGGTAATGCCGGTGGAGGACTGGCTCGCCGGAAAGACGCCTCGTGTCTGGTAGGGAAAAGATCATCGTCGGCATGTCCGGCGGCGTCGACTCGGCGGTGGCGGCGCTTTTGCTGAAGCGCGCCGGCTTCGAGGTCGTCGGTCTGTTCATGAAGAACTGGGAGGACGACGACGATGACGAATATTGCTCGACGCGCCGGGACCTGATCGATTGCGCCGCGGTTGCCGACGTCATCGGCATCGAACTTGAGGCGGTCAATTTCGCCGCGGAGTACAAGGAGCGCGTGTTCAGCGCATTCCTCGCCGAGTACCAGGCCGGGCGCACGCCCAACCCGGACGTGCTGTGCAACGCCGAAATCAAATTCCGGGCCTTTCTCGATCACGCCCTCGCGCTCGGCGCCGGGCGCATCGCCACTGGGCACTACGCCGGCGTCCGTTATGTGGACGCCGGCGTTGGTGATAGCGGTGCCGGCGTCCGTCGTGTGGACGCCGGCGTTGGTGATAGCGGTGCCGGCGTCCGTCGTGTGGACGCCGGCGTTGGTGATAGCGGTGCAACCGTGCGCGAAGTCGGTGACGGACAAAATGCGGGCCGCTACGAACTGCTCAAGGCGGCGGATCGAAGCAAGGACCAGAGCTATTTTCTGCACCGTCTGAGCCAGGCGCAGCTCGCCAAGGCGGTTTTCCCTTTGGCGCAACTGCAGAAGACCGAGGTGCGCAGGATTGCGAGGGAGGCGGGCCTGCCGGTGCACGCGAAGAAGGACTCGACCGGCATCTGTTTTATCGGCGAGCGTCCGTTCCGCGAATTCCTCAACCATTATCTGCCGCGCACGCCCGGCCCGATACGCACGCCCGAAGGCCGGGTGATCGGCGAGCACGTCGGGCTCGCGTTCTACACCATCGGACAGAGGAAGGGCATAGGCATAGGCGGCGTGAAGGACGGCGGGCGCGAAGGCGCGGCCTGGTACGTGGCGGGCAAGGATATGGCGAAGAACGAGCTTGTCGTGGTATCCGGCCACGATCATCCGCTGTTGCAGAGCGGCAGCTTGCGCGCCGCGGACCTTTCCTGGATCAGCGGCAGCGCACCGGATGCGTCGCGGGACTATGCGGCAAAGACGCGTTATCGCCAGGCCGACGCGCGCTGCCATATCGTTCGCGTCGAGGACGATTTCCTCGAACTCGGCTTCGAGCAGCCGCAGTGGGCGGTCACGCCTGGGCAGTCGGCGGTGCTGTACCAGGGCGAGGTATGCCTGGGCGGCGGGGTGATTCAGTAATGCACGCGGCTGCGGTCGCCGCGGCGGCGCCCATCGCGGGGGGAATCAGATCTTCTCGGACGAGGTCGGCGCGGCAGCCTGCGCTTCGCGCGGTGCAGTATCGGCGAAGGACGGACGCTCCGTCAGTTTTGCCGCCAGCTTCGCGAGATTCGCGTGCTGCACGCGCCAGTCGTACGAATCGTGGCGGAAATCGAGATAGCCCAGCGCGACGCCGCAGGCGATGTCGGCCAGGGTAAACGCATTGCCGGTGCACCATGGCTTGACGCCCAGGTCTCGGGCCATCACCGCCACGCCCCGCTCGATCTTGTCCATCTGGCGCTTGATCGTCGTCTCGCTTCTCTGCTTTGCCGGACGGCGGCGCTCCAGTACTACGGCGACCGCGGCGTCGAGCACGCCGTCGGCCAGTGCTTCCCAGCGCTTGACCTCGATTTTCTCGCGATTGTCCGAGGGGATCAGGCGGCTGATCGGAGACACGCTGTCTAGAAATTCCACGATCACGCGCGAATCGAACAGGGTGCTGTCGTCATCGAGCACCAGCACCGGCACCTTGCCCAGCGGATTGGCGTCGGGAACCCTGGTCTTTTCGTCCCAGGGGTCGTCCAGGTCGAAGGTGTATTCGATTCGCTTTTCGGCCAGAACGATGCGTGCCTTGCGTACATAGGGACTGGTCAGTGAACCGAGTAATCTCATCGTAAATTTGCCGCGATTCGTCTTGGGGGGCAGATTATATCATCGGCGCTGTTTCTCCCAGAAGCACCGAACAAGGGGCGCATGATAAAATAAAAACAGTGCAAATTAGGGGATGTCCCCCGCGGTACTTTCCCCCGCTCCCATCAAGCGGGACCGGGGGAGGGGGGAGGGGGGAGGGGGGATCGAGACCTTCGGGACGCATTCCCCTCATGCTCCCTGAGTAGGGGCCATTTCGGCAATGCTGAAATGTCCTCCGAGTTTTCTGCGGAATCGTCAAAGACTGCGACATGTCCTCACCGCTTAGCGCGCTCTCGCCCCTGGACGGGCGCTACCACAAGCAGATCGCCCCGCTCAGCGCATATTGCAGCGAGGCGGCACTCATCCGCTATCGCGTGCGGGTGGAGGTCGAATGGCTGATCGCGCTGGCGCAGGATCCGGGTCTGGCGGAGTTGGGTCCATTTTCCGCCAAGACGGTGGCGGAACTGCGGCAGGCGGTGGCCGGGTTCGCCGAAGCGGATGCGGCCCGCGTCAAGGAAATCGAGTCGCGCACCAACCATGACGTCAAGGCGATCGAATACTGGCTGAAGGAGCGCTTCGCCGCCCATGCGGAGGTCGCGCCGGCGGCCGAGTTCATCCATTTCGCCTGTACCTCGGAAGACATCAACAATCTCGCGCACGCGCTGATGCTCGCCGATGCGCGCGAACAGGTGATGCTGCCGGCGCTCGATGAAATCATCGGCAAGCTGCGCAGCATGGCGCACGCGCTTGCGGATACGCCGATGCTCGCGCGCACCCACGGCCAAGCGGCCACCCCCACAACCTTGGGCAAGGAAATGGCCAATGTCGTGCACCGGCTGCGCCGCGCGCGCGCGCGCATCGAAGGGGTCAGCCTGACAGGCAAAGTAAACGGCGCGGTCGGCAATTACAACGCGCACCTCGCGGCCTATCCTGCGTTGGACTGGGAAGGTTTCGCGCGCAAGTTCGTCGAGGCGCTGCGGCTGGAATTCAATCCCTACACCACCCAGATCGAGCCGCACGATGCGCTGGCCGAGTTGTTCGACGCCTGCGCGCGCGCGAACACCATCCTCATCGATCTGGACCGCGACATCTGGGGCTATGTTTCACTCGGCTATTTCAAGCAGAAGCTGGTCGCGGGCGAAGTCGGTTCCTCCACCATGCCGCACAAGGTCAACCCGATCGATTTCGAGAACTCGGAAGGCAATCTGGGATTGGCTAATGCGGTGCTGCGCCACCTGGCGGAGAAGCTGCCGCTGTCGCGCTGGCAGCGCGACCTGACCGATTCGACCGTGCTGCGCAATCTCGGCGTGGCCCTCGGCTACAGCCTGCTCGGCTGGGTCTCCTGCCTCAAGGGGCTGAACAAGCTGGAGGCGAACCCGGCGGCAATGCGCGCCGATCTGGAGGCGACCTGGGAAGTGCTCGCCGAGGCGGTGCAGACGGTGATGCGCCGCTACGGTCTGCCGGACCCCTACGAGCAATTAAAGGCGCTCACCCGCGGCAAAGGCATCACGCCCGAGTCGCTGCGGCAATTCATCGGGCAACTCGCCATACCCGAGGCGGAACGCGAGCGCCTGCTCGCGCTCGCGCCCTGGACCTACACCGGCAAGGCGGCGGAACTGGCCAAGCGCATCTAATTGGCGCGCCGAGGTCGAGGCCAGCAGAAAAGCCAGCCTGGTCGTTCCCGGCGAATCGGCGCTGACGCACCTGCAGGAATTGGGTACACTTGCGCCGTTGTAACCATGGGGCGCGGCACGAGGCCTCGGAAAAAAACCAACGCACAGAAGGAGATTTTATGCACTCATTGCTGAAGCCGTTCGTAGGTCTGGTTCTTGTAGCCGGCATCGCCGGCACTGCGTATGCGCAATCGCCGTTTGCCAAACCGCAGGACGCGATCCAGTATAGACAATCCGCCATGTTCATCATGGGCCAGCATTTCGCCCGCATCGGAGCCGTAGTCAAGGGCAAGCGACCTTTCAACAAGGAGGAGGTCGCCAAGAATGCGGCCATCGCCGAGGAAATGTCGAAGCTGCCTTGGGAGGGGTTCGTGGCCGGCACGGACAAGGGCAAAACCCACGCCAAACCCGATATCTGGACCGAACCGGCCAAGTTCAAATCCGCCGCGGAGAAAATGGAAAAGGAAATGAGCAAGCTGGCCGAAGTCGCCAAGGGCGGGAATCTCGACGCGATCAAGACGCAGTTCGGCGCGACCGGCAAAGCCTGCAAGTCCTGTCACGACGATTTTCGCAAGAAAGATTAGTTTCGCTGCGGCGTAGTTAAAAAAGGGCCGGTGCATGCACCGGCCCTTTTTTTCACCCCGAGCCGCAGTTCTATCAGGCGCTTATGATTAGCAGGTAGACGCAGCCGGCGCATACCGCCACCAACGCCGCCGCGAGCCAGGTTTTTCCAGCCGTCTGCGGGGTTTCGCCGGGAGCGTGCGCAGCGTCGCCGCGCTCATCCGCATCCTTGAGACCGGTAATCATCGGCGTGACCAGATTATCGCGCTTGCGGAAAAAGTAGAACGCGATGGCCGTCAGGTGCAGCCCGATCAAGACATACAACACCACCACGTTGGCTTCGTGGATGCCGGTGATGCGGTCGCTCCAGGCCTTGCTCACCAGTTTCGCCAGCGGCCCTTCGGTGGCAATATCGTCGTTGGAAAACAGGCCGGTGCCGGCCTGTATCAGCAGCACCAGCAGCATCGCCATCACCGACCAGCCGCCGGCTGGGTTGTGACCGAGGTCGCGGCCGGAGTCTTGGCGGCGCAGCGCTTTCAGATAGGCGAACGCCGCGGCAGGGCCGCGCACAAACGAGGCAAAGCGCGCGTGCGTGCCGCCGAAAAATCCCCAGAGGATGCGGAACAGGACCAGGGTGAGGATGGTGTAACCGCTGCGCAGGTGAATCTGCATCGCGTTGCCGCCGATCTCGGCGCTGACGACGGACACCGTGACCAGCAGCGCCAGCATCCAGTGAAACATCCGCAGCGGCAGGTCCCACACCAGTAGTTTGCGCATTCCCGGCCCCTTGCGGATACCGCGTCAACCGGCCGAGCCAGTCAGACTACCGCTTCCTGCTTGTCCTTTTTCACCGGGCGGATGAACTGCGTGCGCGACACGCCCAGCCACCTGACGATAGGCGCCATGACCAGCACCGAGGAGTAGATGCCGAAACAAATGCCGATGGTCAGCGCCAGCGCGAAGTAATGCAGCGCCTCGCCGCCGAACAGCAGCATCGACAGCACCATCGCCTGGGTGCAGCCATGGGTGATGATGGTGCGCGAGATGGTGCTGGTGATGGCGTTGTCTATGATCTCCGTGACCGAGGCCCTGCGCATCTTGCGGAAATTCTCGCGCACCCGGTCGGCGATCACCACCGATTCGTTGACCGAGTAGCCGAGCACCGCCAGCACGGCCGCCAACACCGGCAGCGAAAACTCCCACTGGAACAGCGCGAAAAAGCCGAGAATGATGACGACGTCGTGCAGGTTGGCGATGATCGCGGCCACCGAGAAGCGCCACTCGAATCTGAGCGCAAGGTACGCCATGATGCCCAAACTGGCGACGACCAGCGCGAGCGCGGCGTTGTCCGCCAACTGGCGCCCGACTTCGGGCCCCACGAATTCGACGCGGCGCAGCTGCACGCCCTTGTCTTCGGCCGAGAGCGTGGCCATGACCTTCTTCGACAGGTCGGCGCTCGACTGCCCGGACTTGAGCGGCAGGCGCACCAGCACGTCGCGCGAAGAGCCGAAGTTCAGCACCGAGGCCTCGGTGAAGCGGGCCTTGTCCAGCGCGGCGCGGATACCCTGGGTATCGGCGGAGTGGTCGTAGTGGAGCTCGAATACCGTGCCGCCGGTGAATTCGATCGAGTAATTCAGCCCTTTGGTGGCGAGAAAGAACACCGCCAGTATGAAGGTGATCAACGAAATGACGTTGAACACCAGCGCATGGCGCATGAACGGGATGTCTTTGCGGATCTTAAAGAATTCCATGGATAGCGCTCCGCATTACTCATGTGTCTTAGCAAAAGCCATTTTGCTAAGACCCGATTTAGGAGAGCACGAGGGGATGTGTCCCCTCGTGTAGTTACAAACAGCTATTTCCATGAGGTGTTCCCGATCGCCACCTTCTCCAGCCGGCGGCGTGAGCCGTAAATCAGATTGATTGCCGCGCGCGAGACCACCACCGAGCTGTAGATCGAGGTCATGATGCCGAGGCAAAACACCACGGCGAAGCCGCGAACCGGACCGGAACCGAAGATCAGCAGCGCCAGGCCTGCCATCAGCGTGGTCACATTGGAGTCGATAATGGTGCCGAAGGCGCGCTCGTAGCCGGCATGGATCGCCGCCTGCGGCGAAGCCCCGTTGCGCAGCTCCTCGCGAATGCGTTCGTTGATCAGCACGTTGGAGTCGATGGCCATACCGAGCGTGAGCGCGACGGCGGCGATGCCGGGCAGCGTTAGCGTTGCCTGCAGCAGCGACAACAGGGCCACCAGGAACAGCAGGTTGGATGACAGCGCCAGCGCCGCAGTGAGGCCGAACAGCATGTAATAGACGCTCATGAACACCGCGATCGCGGTGAAGCCCC